>RCUL01000007.1_pt1 | contig 265331 bp, 238 predicted proteins | sample 2167521 | NCBI WGS metagenome assembly RCUL01 (sample SAMN09932745, study PRJNA488358) | compost metagenome | feature: garden; material: soil; isolation source: compost soil in acetic acid-enriched culture | place: Germany: Experimental Botanical Garden Goettingen | collected 2016-01-27
ATATCACGCTCGTTCGAGAACTATCACGCATGAAATCGGGTTATGCAGAGGTTCCTTAGTGCTGCAAAATTTTGCTCAAGAAATCCTTGGTGCGTGACTGGCGCGCATCAGGATTGCCAAAGAACTCTTCCTTGGAGCAATCTTCCAAAATCTTGCCGCCCACATCCATGAAGATCACACGGCTGGCAACCTTCTTGGCAAAGCCCATTTCGTGCGTGACGCACATCATGGTCATGCCATCGTGGGCCAGACCGACCATCACATCCAGCACTTCACCAACCATTTCGGGGTCGAGTGCAGAAGTGGGTTCGTCAAACAGCATCACGATTGGGTCCATAGACAGCGCACGGGCAATCGCCACGCGCTGCTGCTGTCCGCCTGAAAGCTGACCGGGGAACTTATCTTTATGGGCCGTCAAACCGACACGGTCCAGCATCTTCAGGCCACGCGCCTTGGCGTCGTCCACAGAGCGACCCAGCACCTTGATCTGTGCAATGGTCAGATTTTCTGTGACGGACAAGTGCGGGAACAGCTCAAAGTGCTGAAACACCATGCCCACTTTGGAGCGCAGCTGAGGCAAATTGGTGTGCTTGGTATCGTGCACGGCAGTGCCGTTCACCCAAATCTCACCCTTCTGGATCGGCTCCAGCGCGTTGATGGTCTTGATCAAAGTGGACTTGCCCGAGCCCGAGGGACCGCAAACCACCACCACTTCACCTTTTTTGATGCTGGTCGAGCAGTCGTTGAGTACCTGAAAGCTGCCGTACCACTTGGAGACGTTTTTGAGTTCAATCATGCGTAAATCCTTTGTCACCAATGTCCATCAGCGGATGATGGCAATCTTTTTGTGCAGACGCTTGACCCAGTAAGACAGGCCAAAGCAAATCACGAAATACACCACAGCAGCAGCAATATAGGCTTCCATGGGTCGGCCATAGTTCTTGCCGGCTACTTCAAAGCCCTTGAGCATGTCGTAGGCACCAATGGCATAGACCAGCGAAGTGTCCTGAAACAAGATGATGGTCTGCGTCAGCAGTACAGGCAGCATGTTGCGGAAAGCCTGCGGCAGCACCACCAGTCGCATGTTTTGCCCATAGGTCATGCCCACAGCCTGGCCTGCATACACCTGACCACGTGGTACCGACTGAATACCAGCACGCATGATCTCGGAGAAGTACGCCGCTTCAAAAGCAATGAACGTCACTACGGCGGACAGCTCTGCCCCAATAGGCTTGCCAATCACCAGAGGCACCAGCAAGAAGAACCACAAAATCACCATCACCAGCGGAACAGAGCGCATGCCGTTGACATAAATGGTGGCAGGTGCTGCCAGCCACTTCTTGCCCGACAGGCGCATCAGCGCCAGGACCGTACCAAAGAAGATGCCACCCAAAGTAGCAACTACCGTCAGCATCAAGCTGAAATAGAGGCCTTTGAGAACAAAGTTCTGGACCAAGTCCCAGTTGTAGAACGAAAAATCAAGTGCGAGATTCATGCTCAATGCCCTCCCACTGCGCCAGCGGACACCAGCCCGGGAACACGTGAGCGCTTCTCAATGAAGGCCATGATGCGATTGATAGCGAAGGCAGAAATGATGTACAGGCCTGTGACCGCCATGTACACCTCAATGCCACGGCCTGTTTCTTCCTGTGCCTGCATCGCAAACATCGTCAACTCAGTGACCGACACGGCAAACGCGACGGACGAGTTTTTGAAGATATTCATCGTCTCGCTGGTCAGCGGTGGAATGATGATGCGAAACGCATTGGGCAACAGCACAAAACGGTAGGTCTGCCATGTGGTGAACCCCACGGCCATCCCCGCGTAACGCTGCCCACGCGGCAGAGCCTGGATACCTGAACGTACCTGCTCGGCAATACGTGCCGAAGTAAAAAATCCCAGCGCCAGCACCACCAGCACAAAGCCCGAAACGGACTTCATCGCAGGGAATATGGCTGGCACCACGTGGTACCAGAGAAAAATTTGAACCAGCAACGGGATATTGCGGAAAAACTCCACCCACGCATTGCCGAAACGCACCGTCCACGGACGATCTTCCAAAGTCCGCAAAGTACCGATCACGACACCAGCGACCAAAGCCAATATCAACGCCAAAATGGACACAGAAACCGTCCAGCCCCAGGCTGACAACATCCAATCCAGATAGGTGATGTCACCACCCTTGCCAAAACAGCCTTCGCGCACCGTGCGGTCCAGCGTGTCTTCGCAAAACATTTGCCAATCCCAATTCATAGGATTTCCTTCCAATTAACCAACCTGATGCCCGTTTTTCACACGGGCCTTCCAACGGAAAACGCCCCAACCAGCACACGCAGGCGGGGCGTATTCAATTGGCAAAATTACTTGTTGTAATCTTCCTTAGGCTTGTTGTTGGGGTTGTTCCAAGCATCCTTGGTGGCATCCGACAGCGGCAGGCCCACAGCAACGTTGGCTGGAGGAATAGGCTTGACGAACCACTTGTCCCACAGCTTGGCCAGCGTGCCGTCCTTGACTTGGCGAGCGATCGAATCGTTCACAGCCTTCAGGAAAGCAGGATCGTTCTTGCGCACCATGCAAGCGATTGGTTCAGTAGACAAAGGCTCGCCCACGATCTTGAAATCCTTGGGGTTCTTGGATTTGGAGATGTTGCCCGCCAAGATGGAGCCATCCATCACAAACGCATCTGCACGACCTGTTTCCAGCAGCAAGAAGCTGTCTGCGTGGTCCTTGCCCATGATGTTCTTGAATTCAATGCCTTCAGCGCGCTTGTTTTGGCGCAGCAATTGCACCGAAGTGGTGCCCGTAGTCGTCGCCACGGTCTTGCCATTCAGGTCTTTCACATCATTGATGCCAGATTTGGCATTCACAGCAATGCGCACCTGCTCCACATAGGTGGTGTTAGCAAAGTCCACATCCTTTTGACGGTTCAGGTCATTGGTTGTAGAGCCACACTCCAGATCCACAGTACCGTTGACCACCAATGGGATACGGTTTTGCGAGGTCACTGGCTGGTATTTGGCCTCCACCTTCACGCCCAGCTGCTTGGCAACATCGGCAGTGATGTTTTCAGCCATTTCGGTGTGAAAACCCACGTACTTGCCATCGCCCAATGTGTAGCCCAGTGCGCCCGAGGATTCACGCACGCCCAGTGTCAGGCTTCCAGACGACTTGACCTTGGCCAATGTGTCGTTGGCTTGCGCCATGGCGCTACCAGCAGCCAGCGCCATCACAGCCACGGCCAGCAAATGTTTCTTCATACAGTGCTCCTCAGATCAAACTTAGTGAACAGGCAGACCCTGCGTCAAACGCATAAGGTCATGCATGATGTACATAATTTGCCACACATTGTCGAATGCGTGACAGAGATTCCCGCCCTCCTCGCGTCGCCAAGCGGAATGTCTTCCATCGTAAAAGCTTCAGAAGCTTTTCCCGAAGAAGTTTGATGCGGGGAAACACCTAGAAATCTGTGTTTTCTTGCATCAGCATGATTTCGCCAATAAAAAAGCGACTTCGCCTACTCGGGAAAGTCGCTTGACAAGAGGAGGATTACCCCAACTCTTATGCAATCTTTGTGCCAATTATTCGGCTTTGGGCTTCTCTTGGTCTACCGCTTGCTGCTGCAAGAAACTCCACAAAGCCTGCACCACCGTTTTCTGGCTGTCTTTGCCTGTAGGCTTTTCTCGGTACGCCAGCACATCCATCGGCAGCTGAAACTTCGTGGTGCCTTCGGGTAATGCACTCACCAAGCGCCCAGACGCCAGCTCATTGCGCACCGCGCTGTATGGCAGGAATGCGATGCCATGGCCTTCAATCGCCATGGCCTTCAGCCCTTCCGCCATATCAGTCTCATACACACGCTCCAGATGCACGGGCATGTCTGCCTCTTTAAGCAGCAGCTCAGTCAAGCGCCCCAAATACGCTCCAGGGCCATAGGCCAAGAAAGGCAAGGTTGCGCCTGCCGATCCCGGCAGCATGAACATGGGCTTGCCTTTGGCATCGGGCTTGGCATAAGGCGCTAGCAGCTCTTCACCCAGGCGCACCATTTCATAGCGCGAGGTATCCAGCTGAAATGGCTGCGAGCTGTGGTGATAGGCGATCAGCAAATCACATCCACCCTCCACCAGCCGCATTACGGCGTCATGCACGTTCAATGCAATCAAGCGACTTTTAAAAGAGCCAAACTGCTCCTGCACCTGAGACACCCATGCGGGAAAGAACGTAAAAGCAAGCGTGTGGGGCACGGCAAAGCCCACCATGCCTTTGTCACTGCTGGAGTGGGCGCGCAGCATCGAACGTGTGCTTTGCAGCGACTGCAGCATCTCCAGCGCCTGGTCGTACATGGTCTTGCCTGCCGACGTCAGCCGGGTGGGGTAAGAGCTGCGATCGACCAAATCGGTACCCGCCCATGCTTCCAACGCCTGGATACGGCGCGAAAACGCGGGCTGGGTGACATGGCGCAGTTGAGCGGAGCGGCTGAAGCTGCGCGTTTCAGCCAGACTGACAAAGTCTTCAAGCCATTTTGTTTCCATACCGCAGATTATCGCCTTGCCGCAGCCTGACACCTTGGGATGTTCCGCATAGTCAGCGCAAGCAAATGCTTCAATAATGTTTGGTGGGTTCTGGCACATATCCGTGCTAGCTCTCAACATCCGGCTGGCGTGCACAACACCGACCACACCGGAATCGACATTGGGCGTTGGGTGACCCCCAAGCAGTTGGCGCTTCACACGCCTGCACGCCTGATCACTTGCTTAGCTTTTGTTTCCGATTCCGCGACATGTCCGAACCTACACCCAGCCCGGCCTCCAAGGCCGAAGGCTCTCACGAGCCGCGCTCCCTGCGCATTGAAGATTGGCTTACCGTCATCATCATGGCCTTGCTGGCCTTGATTACCTTTGGCAATGTGCTGGTGCGCTACTTCACCGATGCATCCTTTGCATGGACGGAAGAGTTCTCCATCTTCCTCATGATCTTGCTGGCCATGGTGGCAGGCAGCGCTGCCGTTGCGCGCGATCAGCACATCCGCATTGAATTTCTGACCTGCCGCGGCAGTTCTGCACGCAAGAAGGCGCTCGCCCTTTTGGGGTCGACATCAGTAGCGCTTCTTTTCATGCTGATTGCCGTTCTCAGCGCCCGCATGGTGTGGGACGACTGGCGCTACGAGGAGACATCCCCCGGCATTGGGGTGCCGCAGTGGTGGTATTCCATCTGGCTGCCCATTTGCTCGCTCGCCATCACCGCACGCGCCATTGGCCTGTTCATGCGCCAAACCAAGCCCGGTGCGTTTGAAGACGAGACCATCGAAGCCAGCGACAAGGAGCAAGCATGATCGCCACGCTGCTCTTTGTTGCCTTTCTGGTTCTGATGTTTCTTGGCGTACCGATTGGCGCGGCCTTGGGTCTGGCGGGTGCTGCATGCATTGCGCTGGCCAATATGGATGCGCAGTGGTTTGGCCTGCTGGCAGTGCCACAAAATTTGTATGCCGGTCTGGGCAAGTACCCACTGCTGGCCATCCCCATGTTTGTACTGGTGGGTTCCATATTTGACCGCTCTGGCGTGGCCGCACGGCTGGTGAACTTTGCCATCGCCATCGTGGGCCGTGGCCCCGGCATGCTGCCACTGGTGGCCATTGTGGTGGCCATGTTTCTGGGCGGTATCTCAGGCTCTGGTCCAGCGAACGCTGCCGCCGTGGGTGGCGTGATGATTGCCGCCATGTACCGCGCAGGTTACCCCGGCAGCTTCTCAGCCAGCGTGGTGGGGGCTGCCGCTGCCACCGACATTTTGATTCCCCCGTCCGTGGCCTTCATAATTTACTCGGTGCTGGTGCCCGGTGCCTCGGTGCCTGCACTGTTTGCTGCAGGCATGATTCCCGGCATCTTGGCGGGCATCGCTTTGATTGTTCCAGCCGTATGGATGGCGCGCAAACACAAGATGGGTCATCTGGAAGCCGCTCTGCCCCGCCCTGAGTTATGGAAAAGCTTCAAAGAAGCTATTTGGGGTCTGGCTGCCCCGATCTTGATTTTGGGTGGCATGCGCGCTGGCTGGTTCACGCCCACCGAAGCGGCGGTAGTCGCCGTGTTCTACGGACTGTTTGTTGGCATGGCAATTCACCGCACGATTGGCGTGCGCGATCTGTTCCCCATTCTGCGAGAGGCTGGTGAGCTGTCGGCCGTCATCATGCTGGTGGTGGCACTGGCGGGAATTTTTGCCTTCTCACTGTCCACGCTGGGGGTGATTGACCCCGTGGCCAACGCCATCGTCAACTCTGGCCTGGGCGAGTATGGCGTGCTGATGCTGCTGATCTTGCTGCTGATCACCGTGGGCATGTTCCTGGACGGCATCTCTATCTTCCTGATCTTTGTGCCGCTGCTGCTGCCGATCATGAACCACTACAACTGGGACCCCGTGTGGTTTGGCGTCATCCTGACATTGAAGGTGGCACTGGGCCAGTTCACCCCCCCACTGGCAGTGAATCTGATGGTGTCTTGCCGGATCGCCAATGTGCGCATGGAAAGCACCATCCGCTGGGTGATCCCCATGCTGATTGCCATGTTCGGCGTCATGCTGCTGGTGATTGCCTTCCCGCAACTGGCCCTGTGGCTGCCTGCCAAGCTGGGCTACTGATTTCCCCCGAGTGCTTGAAAACTTAAACCCAAAGAGGAGACAAACCATGAAACTTCGCACCTTCTTGAGCGCTACCGCCGCTGCGGCCACCTTGCTGAGCATGGGCCTGCCCGCAGCCCACGCACAAGCCAAGTACAAAGAGGAATACCGCCTTTCCGTCGTACTGGGCACCGCCTTTCCTTGGGGCAAGGGCGCAGAAATCTGGGCCAACAAAGTACGTGAGCGCACCGAAGGACGTATCAACATCAAGCTGTACCCCGGCACATCACTGGTACAGGGCGACCAGACACGCGAGTTCAGCGCGATTCGCCAAGGCGTGATCGACATGGCCGTAGGCTCCACCATCAACTGGTCGCCCCAGGTCAAAGCACTGAATCTGTTTTCGCTGCCCTTCCTGTTCCCGGACTACGCTGCGGTCGATGCCGTGGTGCAGGGCCAGGTAGGCCAAGAAATTTTCAAGACCATTGACAAGGCGGGCGTACTGCCTTTGGCTTGGGGCGAAAACGGTTACCGGGAAATTTCCAACTCCAAACACGCCATCAGCAAGCCTGAAGACTTGAAGGGCTTGAAGATCCGCGTGGTGGGCTCCCCCCTGTTCCTCGACACGTTCACGGCACTGGGCGCTAACCCCACCCAAATGAGCTGGGCCGATGCACAGCCCGCCATGGCCAGCGGTGCGGTCGACGGCCAAGAAAATCCAGTGTCTGTGTACATGGCTGCCAAGCTGAGCACCGTGGGCCAAAAGTACATGACGCTGTGGGGCTACATGAACGACCCGCTGATCTATGTCGTGAACAAAGACGTATGGAACAGCTGGACCCCCGCAGACCGCGCCATCGTCAAGCAGGCAGCACTGGATGCAGCCAAAGAGCAAATCGCCATATCCCGCAAGGGCATGAGTGAAGCCGACAAGCCGCTGGTCAAAGAAATCACTGCACAGGGCGTAACCGTGACTGACCTGAACGCTGCACAACGCAAAGTGTTTGCCGATGCCACCCGCAGCGTGTACACCAAGTGGAAACCACAGATTGGCACCAACTTGGTAGACATGGCTGAAAAGGCGATTGCAGAGCGCAAGAAGTAATTCACAGCGGCTGCACTTACGCACATGCAAGAACGCACGTGCATGAGTACGTATCAAAGCGCCCTTGACGGATTATTTCGTCAAGGGCGCTTTCATTTTTACGACAGCCTTCAGCGCATTGGGCCAGTGGACGTGCTCGCAAAAAGCAACATCAAATTCGCTGCGCACAATAGCGACAGAAATACCTTGTGCAAATCTTCGGGCCGCCTAGCGGGCCAGCAATACCGCACCAAGGGCTATCGCTGCCGGAACCGTTTGGATAAAGAAAATCTTTTTTGATGCGGTCATGGCGCCGTAGGCCCCCGCCACCATGATGCAAACGAGAAAGAAGATTTTGAACGCGTGCCCCTGCTCACCCAGCAGCAAGCCAGCCAAAAGACCTGCGGCCAAAAACCCGTTGTAGAGACCTTGGTTGGCTGCAAGCACTTTCGTCTGCTCGGCAAACTCCTGCGTCGTGCCAAAGGCTCGCCGTCCTTGTGGCTGGGTCCACAGAAACATTTCCAGCACAAGAATGTAGATGTGCAGCAAGGCAACAGCAGCAACAACAATATTGGCAAACCCCTGCATATACGTCTCCAGTTGGAATGGAAAGCCCCCTGCCATGGTTCACACACGGCATCAAAGACACATGCATGGAGCCATTTAAGGCTGGCCACCTGAAGGCTTCAGCATGCATTTACACACAAAAGATTACCAGTAGTACTTGTCACGCAAGCGCCAGCCATCCATTGGATGAAAGCGGCCATCACACAGGGCTGTGCGAGTGTTTCTTATCTGCTTACGCCGCTTGAATCAACGGATCATCGCCCATCAGCAACTGCAGCTGGCGTGCGGCTTCATGCCCTTCCCCCAAGAGCAACACATGGCGCAACCCCTGAATGATGTTCTGTGCAAAGCCCAGATCATTCATGAGTGAACTGGCGGTGAAGCTGTCCAATAAACCACCACGAATCGATGCGAACAGATGTTTGCGAAACTGGGCATCAAAAGCGGCAATGCGCTCATCCAGGGCCTGCAACTGAAGTGTCCAATCGGTTTCCGGGATATCTGACACGCTGAGCACGTGCATGTCCTTGAGTGTCTGCAGCATGTGCAGACGCAGCTCCAGATAACTGCTGCGTGCGGCAGAGTCATCGGGGCCTTGCAAGTATTTGTGCATATTGCGCTGCAGCCTGTGCGCATCTTTTACCGCCTCTACCAGCTGAAACGCTGCAACCTGGCTGTTGTGCCAGAAGTCTTGCTGCGCGCCATCCAGAGGCTGAACCATGCTGCCCATGAACTCCAGCAAATCGGCATACACCCCTTTGATGTGCGTTTTATAGAGTACATCGGCATTGATGGCTTGCTGCTGCAAGCGGTTGCGTAAATCCGCATCTTCTCGCACCAACTCATCGCGCATATTGGTGGGTGCGTACAAAGCATGGGCCACTACCTCCAGCCCCAAGCGCCCCATGTGCTGCAGCTCTTTGGACACTGCGCTGCATGCGCTCTCTACAGTTTGCAACGATGCAGGCTGCAAGTAGCGCGCACGTGTGATTTGCGTGACTTGTTCGGTGTGCGTGGCAATCAAGACTGCGGGCTCTTGCGGGTCAGGCATCCAGCGCAACAAAGCACTCGCCAGTTGGCCCTGCAAGGGCCAGAAAAAAAGCACCCCCATGACGTTAAACAGGGTGTGGAACATGGCCAGCTGAATGAGCTTGTTCTCGCCCATGCCCATCCAGCCAGTTGCTTGCAAGACCAGCCAGGTCATGGGTGAGAGCAGGAAAAATGCCATCACCGCCGTGGTGCAGTTAAACACCACGTGCGCCACTGCCAGCCGTTGCCCGCTGCGCGCACTGCCGATCATGCCCATCACCCCAGTCGATACGGCCGAGCCCACGTTAGAGCCAATCGCAATGGCCAGCGCCTGGGACAGCTCCAGCTGCTGGTTGGCCAATGCAGCCAAAGTCAGCATCAACGTGGCATGGCTGGACTGCAGCACCACGGTAATCAAGGTGCCGATACCGATAAACAGCAGCGCCCCATTGATGCCTTCTGCGCTGTAGCGATCCAGTTGCAAATCACCAAAGCTGGAAAAACCCTCCTTGATCTCATCGATCCCTAAAAAGATCAGCGAGATACCAAGCAGAAAACGGCCAATGGCCTTGCCTTTATCGCCTGCAAAACCCAGCAAAACACCAAACACCAGCAGCGGCATGGCCAGCGGCGCCATGCTCAGGTTTTGTCCTGCCATGGCCAGCAACCAGATGCCGCTGGTCGCCCCCAGGTTGGCACCAAAGAGCACTGAAATACTGCCCGCCAGGCTGATCAGCCCGGTACTGAGAAAAGCAATCGTCAGCAGCGAAACCAGGGTGCTGGACTGCAGCACAAAGGTAGCAGCTGTACCAAACAGCAAGCCTTTGAACGGCGTGGCAGTGCTGGTGGACAGCCAGCCTTCCAGCTTGCTGCCTGCCAAACTTTTCAGGCCTTGCTCCAGGTTCTGCATACCGAACAAAAACAAGGCCAAACCTGCACACAGCACCAGCCAGCCAGAGCTGTACCAGAACGACCATGCCAATGCCGCAAAAGCCAGCACGATCAAAGAATGTTTCGAATAGACGGGACTGAGCACGCCACACCTCTGCAAATTATTGGTTTTAAAGGCCTGAGCCTTGCGCCCAGGCCGCGCCCCTCCCGCGTGTGGCGTGGCGCACAGACTTGCAGTGTATGACGACTGTTTTTGCTAAACCGGCGTCACCAAGGACTGACCTGAGAAATGTCGCTGTGCATTGTTCAAAAACAAATCCACAGTGGCCTGCACGGCCTCGGGTGACCAGCCTGCCACGTGCGGCGTCAGCACCACGTTCTCCAGCTCCAGCAGCTGTGCCGGAGGAAGGGGCTCACTTTCATACACATCCAGCCCAGCACCCGCAAGCTGACCGGTGCGCAATGCCTGTGCCAGCGCGGCTGTGTCAATGACCGAACCACGCGCAATGTTCACCACATAGCCCTGTGGGCCCAAAGCCTGCAGCACCTGTGCGTTGACCAGATGCTTGGTGGCTGCACCACCTGGCGTGGCCACCACCAGCACGTCTGCCCACTGCGCCAGCTCTAGCACGCTGGCAAAGTAGCTGTAGTCCACGTCGTCTTTGGGCTTGCGGTTGTGATAGCCAATGGGCATATCAAACGCCTGTGCACGGCGGGCAATTTTCTGGCCAATAGTGCCCATACCCAGAACGCCCAAACGCTTGCCCGAAACGTTGGGCGGCAAAGGAATGTCGTTGCGCCACGTACCTTGCCGTGTGAGCTTGTCCAGATGCACGATGCCGCGCACAGCGGCAATCACCAAGCCGAATGCATGGTCTGCCACGCAGCTGTCATTGGTGCCCGCACCATTGCTCACGGCAATGCCGCGCGACTGGGCATGGGTCAGATCAATATTTTCATAGCCAGCACCCAGTGCCCCCACCATGCGCAGCTGGGGCATGGCATCCATTTGCGCAGCACTCAAACCAATCGCACCAATCGTCAGCACCACATGAATGCGCCCACCATCTAGCGCAATAGCCTGCGCTGCTTGCTCAGAATCGGGTGCATAAATCACCTCAAAGGGCACAGCAAGCTGGGCACGGTGCGCCTCAGACAAAACATTCAAGATCAATAAAACCGGCTTAGAGGCAGACATGGCAACGCAACTCACAAACTTAGAAGGTGGGGGAAATTATTAAGCTTCAGAGCTTTGCTGCAGGGCCCACATTTCGGCATACCGGCCACCTTGACCTAGCAATGCCGCATGTGTGCCTCGCTCAATGATCTGGCCTGCGTCCATCACCAAAATCTCATGGGCATCGACCACCGTAGACAAGCGGTGCGCGATCACCAGCGTGGTTTTACCTGCTGCCGCGCTGGCCAGTTCCTGCTGAATGGCGCGTTCGGTTTCACTATCGAGTGCCGAGGTGGCCTCATCAAAAATCAAAATGGGAGGGTTCTTGAGCAACGTGCGCGCAATGGCCACGCGCTGCTTTTCGCCACCAGACAGCTTCAGCCCCCGCTCACCCACCTTGGTGGCATAGCCTTGCGGCGTGGACATGATGAAATCGTGAATGCGCGCTGCTTTGGCGGCAGCCTCCACCTGGGCCTGCGTTGCGCCCGCACGCCCATAGGCAATGTTGTAGGCCACGGTGTCATTGAACAGCACCGTGTCTTGCGGCACGATACCAATTGCTTTGCGCACACTGTCTTGTGTTACCTGCCGGATGTCCTGCCCGGCAATGCTTATGTGGCCACCTTGTACGTCATAAAACCGGTACAGCAGACGGGCCAGCGTGCTCTTGCCCGCCCCAGAAGCACCAACCACGGCCACAGTCTTGCCCGCCGGGATACGAAAACTCAGGCCTCTCAAAATCGCACGTGCTGGCTCATACGCGAAATACACATTGTCAAAACATACATCTGGCTGACCATGGAGCTGCAGCGGCTGCGCGCCAGGGGCATCGGCCACTTCGCGCTCTTTATCCATCAGCGAGAACATGCGCGACAGATCCGCCATGCTCTGCTTGATCTCGCGGTACAAGGTGCCCAAGAAATTCAGCGGAATGTACAGCTGAATCATGAAGGCGTTGACCATGACAAAGTCGCCCAGCGTCAGCTCACCCGCCACCACCCCTTGCGTGGCACGCCACAGCATCGCCACCAAAGCGGTGGCAATGATGAGCTGCTGCCCACCATTGAGCAAACTGAGGGTGCGCTGGCTTTTCAACCGCACAGTGCGCAGTGCCTGCAGGTTCTCGTCGTAACGATGGGCCTCAAAATCTTCGTTGTTGAAGTATTTGACCGTTTCGTAGTTCAGCAATGCATCGACTGCCTTGGTGTGCGCTGCGGAGTCCTGCGCGTTCGCCTCACGGCGGTACTGCGTACGCCATTCCGTCACTTTCACGGTGAACGTGATGTAGCACACCAGTGCCACGGCCGTAATCGCCGCAAAGCCCACATCAAAGGTGAACGCCAAAATACCCAGTACCAGCGCCATTTCAATCAGCGTGGGCAAGATGCTGTAGAGCGAATACGACACCAGTGACTCGGTGCTGCGCACGCCGCGCTCAATATCGCGCGTCATACCGCCGGTCTGACGCTCCAGGTGAAAGCGCAGGCTCAAGGCATGCAGGTGACGAAAGGTCTCCAGCGCAATCGAGCGTGTGGCCCCTTGCGTGGCTTTGGAAAAGACCAGGTCACGCAACTCCGAAAACATGGAGGTACAAAACCGCAAAGCACCATATGCCAGCAGCAACCCTACCGGTACCACCAGAAGGGCAGCGGGGTCAGTGGCTTTGACGTTGAGTGCATCTACCAACTGCTTGAGCAGCAGCGGCACCCCCACATTGGCGACCTTGGCCCCCACCATGAAAAGCAGTGCTGCCAGCACACGCCATTTGTATTCCCACAAATAAGGCATAAGTCGGCGCAAGGCCGACCACTCAGCGGCATTAGCCACGTTGGAAGCTGAGGGTTGTGGAGAAGCTATTTCACCGCTACGTCGCATGGGGGACAATTCCGAGCTGTTTTTGTACTCAGATTGTCACCCATGCCCCGTTCGCCCGTACTGCCCAGCGTTGCCCTGCCCACCGACAAAGAGTTGGTGCTCAAGGTGGTGCCTATGCCCGGAGACTGCAACGCCAATGGAGATATCTTTGGTGGCTGGGTAATGTCGCAGGTGGACTTGGCAGGTTGCGTGCTGGCCATGCGACTGGCCGGCGGCAACCGCATGGCCACGGTGGCTGTGAAGGAATTTATCTTCAAGCAACCCGTGCGCGTGGGCGATGTGCTGTCGTTTTACTCCTGCGTTACACGTGTGGGGCGCACCTCCGTCACGGTGGATGTCGAGGTGTTTGCCGAGCGCATGACGCACCAGGGCGAGTTCGTCAAAGTGACCGAGGCTGTCCTGACCTACGTGGCCATTGATGCCGAAGGCCAATCGCGCCCCTTGAGCTTGCCCGCGCAAGACAGCGCCCCAGCCTGATGCAGCCATAGCCATTCAGCAAAAAAGCCTGAGCGCTTTATGCACCCAGGCTTTTTTCATGGCCGCACCGCTGAAATCAGGCTGCTGCAGCCACCGTTTGTGTTGCAGCCGGCTTGAGCGCGCTGCCGCTTGGTTTGTCTGCACGGTTGTGCACACCCACCTCAATTTCGCCGGAAAGCTGGCCGCCCTCTTCAATCACAATTTTTCCGTAACGGATTTTTCCGCTGACCTTGCCTGTGCTGTGAATGACCAGTTTCTGGCGCACCGTGAGTGACCCTGTGAACTCGCCATGGATCTCAGCAATATCGATCTCAGCCGAACCATGAAAAGCGCCTTGCTGCGTAATTTGAATCACGCGCGAGTCCATGGTGGCTTCCACCGTGCCTTCTACCACCAAGGTATCGCAATCCGTGATCTCCACGCCCTTGAGCTTGATATTGGGGCCTACGGTCAGCTTGCTGCCGCCATGTTCTGTGGTTGCCGCCTGCTGCTCTGGCACATGGCTGCTGGTGTCCACCGGGCGGGCACCGACTGCATCACTGCTGCTGGATGCCGCAGGGGTTGATTGCAAAGTACTGCTGGTTGCGCTCAGGCCGCCGGGCGTAGTCGTGGTGCGGGTGGAAAATGTCTGTGGTTCACGCTTGGTAAAAAAGGGACTGTTCACGGCCATGCTTGCTCCTGATAGAAAGTCTTGAGCTTAGGAATGGTCTGCGGATACTTTCCCCCTCGTTTCGCAACAAGCGTAAGCAAAGACTACGGCTGTGGCGTCTGCTTACGCGTGTTGCCTGCACACACAAGACGCGAAGCCACACAGCGCCACCCAAGTGGCAGACGCCGCACGTCAAGACGTGATGTAAGCCGCCATGCCCACCGCCAGCATTTCGCCCTCTTCACTCAAAAAATCCATGCGCGTAGTCGCCACGCGCGAGCCCAGCCTCAGCACTTCGGCGCGCACCACAAAGCGCTCTCCAATGCCCGGGCGCATATAGTCCACGCGCAAGTCAATGGTGCCCAGCTTGGCAAACCGCTCGGCGCGCTTCATTACGGGCTCGTCCATGTGCTTGGCGCCAATGGCAGCCATCACTGCCACACCGGCCATGGCATCCAGCGCCGCGCTGATGGCACCGCCATGAATGCGGTTGTACGTGGCATGCCCCACCAGGTGCGGCTGCATCTCCATACGGGCCGTTACCGTGGTGGCATTGGCACTCTCGAGCTTGAGGCCGAGCACTTTGTTGAAGCTTACAAATTCTTCCGTCAAATGCTGAAGCACGGCCATGAACTCGGGCTCAAATTGCAGCACTGCCACATCGGTTTTGGTAGATGACATAGACATTCAAATAAAAAAGAGAGCTGCCTCCGCTTTAAATTCAATGGTTTCAGATAGTTTTATATCTAAAAACCAATGTACACAAGCGCTAGCAGCTCTTATTTATGAGACTCCACAAGCAACCAACACACCCAAAGAATTACCCAAAGGATTGCGTCTGGAGCTGCTTTTTTATGCAGCGTCTTCACACCACACAGCACTCAATGCAAGCGCAATGTCAGCCCGGCTGCTGCGCCTGCTGCAGTCAACTAGTCTCATTGCATGCTAACGCCTGCTCGCTTTGCGATACGGCAGGCTGCACCTGCCTTCTGACTTCAGCACTTGCTGAAGTCAGGCTTGCGTTTTTAGTGGAAGAAGACACCTTCGCTTCACTCTATGGCCGATACAAGATCGGCCTAGATTTCAGCACTTGCTGAAATCAGGCTTGCGTTTTTCCATAAAAGCGGTGAATGCTTCGCGGGCGGCTGGCTGGGCCAGCATGCGACCAAAACTTTGGCCTTCTTCGGCCATTTGCGCCTTGATGGCATCGCGCTGGCCGCCCTTCATCAGGCGCTTGGTTTCCACCAAGGCTGACAAAGGTTTGGCCGCCAGCTTGGTCGCCTGTGCCTGGGCTACGCCATTGACTTCGGTAGGTGGTACCACGCGGTTGACCAGGCCTACTTCCAGCGCAGCTTCAGCCATGAAAGGCTCGCCCAGCAACAGGGCTTCTGCGGCACGCTGGTAACCCATCAAGCGGGGCAGCAGCAGGCTGGATGCGGCTTCAGGGCACAGTCCCAGATTTACAAAAGGCACAGAGAACGCGGCGTTGTCACCGGCATAAACCAGGTCGCAATGCAGCAGCATGGTGGTGCCAATGCCCACAGCCGGGCCGGCAACGGCGGCAATCAGTGGCTTGGGGAAATCAGCCAGCGCATGCAAGAACTGAAACACCGGGCTTTGCTGGGGCAGACCATCGCCAGCGCCTTGGCGCGCCAAAAAGTCGCCAATGTCATTGCCTGCGCTGAACACCGTGGCATCGCCTTGCAGCACCACCACGCGCACAGCGTCATCGGTGGCAGCGCTGGTCAAAGCGGCTGCCATTGCGCCATACATGGCTTGGGTGATGGAGTTTTTCTTGTCTACACGGTTGAGTGTGATGGTGCGCACACCGGCTTCAGTGTGTACCAGGATGTCTTGGGTAGCGGTATCTGTCATGGGTTTTCCTGCAAAAAATTCAACAGCAAGGCCGTGCTGCGCCGGGACGGGGTTCACACACCACGTCTTGGGTCTGCAACCGCAGTGCCTTACTCTTTGTAATAAACGATTTGATGGCTGGTTGCCAGCAAGCTGCCTTCGCTGTCCCACAGCTGGGCTGTCTGGTCAAAGTAACCATTGCGAAAGGCCTGCGCGCTGGCCTGGGCCAGCAGGTGCTTGTCGCCCTGCTTGGCCAGCTGTTCACTGCTGGCATGGAAATATACGGTCATCCCGACCGTGCCTGCAGGAACCCGGCGTGCACGGCGCAGCCAGATACGGGGGAAAAACACATCAGACAAGGCGGTCAACGCCGGAAAGTCCAGCGCACGCGCAGGCTCATCACGCACCCACAGCTGAGAAATGCTTTCGTGCCCGCTGTCATCCCAGGTTTTAGGGATTGCACCCTGCACCACGCGCATGTCGTAACGCTGCAGCCATTCCATGGCACCGCGCGTGTCAAAGCGCTCGCAGCTTTGTGGATCAGGCATGGCCGGATGGGCAATGTCATCAAGGCTGAATGTCTCCCGGCGCACGGCGGTAATCACCGTGGCGGTGGTGGATACCACCAGCTCGCCTTGCGCATTGCGTTGACCCATCAGCACCGTCCAGTGCTGGGTTGACCGGTTGGTTCGCACAGGGGTGGCTTCAATGCGCACATCTCCTGCTTCTACAGGGCCTGCGAAATTGACGGTGATTGATAACGGATCACCCAATACCTGGGGGTGCTGCAGCACCGCTTGCAGCATCTGCGCTGCGGTGATGCCGCCGTACGGCCCCACCATGTTCCAGTAGGCGGCAGGGGCCTGGGTATGCACGCTGCCATCGTGCTGGGGCGTCATGCGCAAAGCAGCATCCAGAGGATGAATATCTGTGGCAGTCATGCCATTGTGGGAGTCTTGCGGGGCGCTCATATCATGAAATCTCCGAGAAAAGCTCACCTTGCCCAGACTGCTTGGGGGCAGCCACGGCGCTACGTTCTATCTTAGTGAATGTAGTGCCATGGCCCGCAGGTGGCTGACCCTTAGGCGTCATCTGTGTATTGCCATCCAGCCAGCGCTCCAGCACCGTCAAGGCGCGTGGCCACAGCGAGCGCTCCATCTGCGCACGGAAAAATCCAAAATGGCCAATGCGCCGCTGCGGGGTGTCCAGCATGCGCAAGCGCTCAATACTTTGCGGGCAATTGCGGTACCAGCTGACGAGCGAAGCGGTGGAGCGCCACGACATCATTTCGTCGTCTTCAATCGAAAATGCATGCAAGGGGTAACGCGCTGCGGCATAGGCCTTGCGCAAGGGCTCACCTTCCACCCCGATCCCGTAATTGGGATGCATGCACCACTTGCGCCATTGCCAGATAACGCCTGCGGGCAAATCACCCACCAAACCCCATTTCTTGCCTGGCATGCAGCCGCACACACTGGTGATCAACGGCGCAATCCCCCACCACCACAGCAAGACTTTGCGCCGCGTGGGTGGTGCGTTGTCACGCCAGTAACCGCTGCCACTGGCAATACAGAGCAAACCATCAATAGGCATGGGGGTTGAATTCATACCCGGCAGCTGTGCCCCTACGCTGTGGCCAATCCAGTACAAAGGCAGGCTGGGCGACTGAATGCGCAGATGCGTTGCAACGGCAGCGCAGTCCGCAGCCCAATCAATGAGATTGGCCTTGGCCTTGCGCAAAGGGCCATGCAAAGACTCAGCATGCCCCCGGTAATCAAACGTAGTGACGGCATAGCCATGGGCCGCCAGCCACTGAGAAAAAGCCGTGTAAAACCGTTGCGGTACGCCAATGGCCGCTGCCACCACCACCTGCCCCCGCACACGGACATCCACTGGCAAGCACTGCCGCAGGGCCAGTGGCCCTGCGGTGCCTGCCACCTCTAATGTGGACGCTTGCCAGCGCACCTCAACCCCTTGGCCCGCTGTTGCGTCATCCATGGGCTAGACGCGCTCGAAAATACCAGCAGCGCCTTGGCCTGTGCCTACGCACATGGTGACCATGCCGTACTTCAGGTTGTGGCGGCGCAAGGCATGTACCACCGTAGCAGCACGAATGGCACCCGTAGCACCCAGTGGGTGACCCAGTGCAATCGCGCCTCCCATGGGGTTCACCTTGGAGGGGTCAAGGCCCAAGGTGTTCATCACCGCCAGCGACTGAGCGGCAAAGGCTTCGTTCAGTTCAAACCAGTCAATGTCCTGGTGGTTAATACCGGCATAACGCAGCGCAGCAGGAATGGCTTCAATGGGGCCAATGCCCATGATCTCTGGCGGAACACCGCGCGCGGCAAAGCTTACAAAACGCGCCAGCGGGGTCAGCCCAAACTGCTTGACAGCTTTTTCGCTGGCCAAAATCAATGCGCCTGCGCCATCGCTGGTTTGCGACGAGTTACCAGCCGTGACAGATCCGCGTGCCGCAAACACCGGGCGCAGTTTGCCCAAGGCTTCCAGCGTGGTGTCCGGGCGTGGGCCTTCGTCCAGATTCACCGTGCGCGTCTTGGTCATCACTTCACCAGTGGCCAAATTGGGCATGCGATCGATGATGTCAAACGGTGTGATTTCGTTGGTGAACTCACCCGCCTGCTGCGCCTTGACGGCACGCAGGTGCGACTCCAGCGCAAACGCATCTTGCTGCTCACGGCTGATCTTCCACTGCTGCGCCACCTTCTCAGCGGTCAACCCCATGCCATAGGCAATGCCCACGTTTTCATCACGTGCAAACACCTCGGGGTTGAACGATGGCTTGTTGCCGCCCATGGGCACCATGCTCATGGATTCAGCGCCACCAGCGATCAGCACATCGGCCTCACCCACACGAATGCGGTCAGCCGCCATCTGAATGGCAGATACGCCCGATGCGCAAAAGCGGTTCACCGTGATACCGCCAATGGGGTGATCAAACGCCAGCCCCACAGCAATACGCGCCATGTTCATGCCCTGCTCCCCCTCGGGGAAAGAGCAACCAATGATGGCGTCTTCAATGGCCTTCGGGTCCAGCGTCGGCACTTGCAGCATGGCCGACTTCATGGCGGCCACCAGCAGATCATCGGGACGGGTATTTTTAAAGTAACCGCGGCCAGAACGACCAATAGGGGTGCGTGTTGCGGCAACGATGTACGCGTCTTGTACTTGTTTCATTTTTTGATCTTTCAGTGATCCGTTTGAAAGACACTGCGTTCGCGGCTGAGCAAGCGTCGCGAGCGGTCTTCAGGCCAGGCAGACGGAGCGCAGCCCCCACCACGTACTTGCTGTACGTGAGGATGGTGAGCACCGCCCAAGGCGGCATGAAGAACGCGCAGTAGCTTCATCAGTTTCGAACAGGTTTGCCGGTGTTGAGCATGCCCAAAATACGCTCATGCGTTTTGGGCTGACCAATCAGGTGGCAGAAAACTTTGCGCTCCATGGCCAGCAGGTATTCCTCGGTGACCAGCGAACCTGCGTCCACCTCGCCACCGCAAACCACCTCAGCAATCATGGCTGCGATCTTGAAGTCATAGGCGCTGATAAAGCCACCGTCACGCATATTCACCAGTTGCGCCTTGATGGTGGCAATACCACTGCGCCCCGCCACCGGGAAAGAACGCTTGATGGGGGCACGCCAGCCGCCTGTGGCCATGGCCTTGGCTTCGTTGATGGCCACAAACAGCACCTCGTCCTTGTGCGGCACGATGATGTCGCTGTCCAGCAAAAAGCCCAGCTTGCGCGACTCGATCGCGCTGGTACCCACCTTGGCCATGGCCGCAGCGGTAAAGCCTTCGGTCAGGAAAGGCAGCACATCTTTGCTGGTCGAACTGGCCATGTTCTCTGCAGCGCGGCGCGCAATATAGGTCAGGCCACCGGCACCGGGCACCAGCCCCACGCCCACCTCGACCAACCCGATATAGCTTTCCATGTGCGCCACGCGGCGGGCCGAGTACACGGCCAGCTCACAGCCGCCCCCCAGTGCCATGCCATGAATGGCAGCAACCACCGGCACTTGCGCGTAACGGATGCGCATCATCATGGCCTGCAGCTCTGACTCGATACTGTCAATCGCATCAGCGCCACCAACCAGGAAGGCTGGCATGGTGGCTTCCAGATCAGCACCCACGCTGAACGGAGCATCGCCCGACCAGATCACCATGCCCTGGAAGTCTTGCTCGGCGGTATCCACTGCTTCGACCAAGCCTTCCATGACTTCAGGGCTGATGGCGTGCATCTTGTTTTTGATGCTGGCAATCAGAATTTCACCGTCCAGCGTCCAGGTGCGCAGGGCTTTGGATTCAAACACCGTCGTGCCTGCCGTCTTCCAGTCGGGCAAGCTGGTTTCACCCAGCAGTTTTTCAGGGAACAGCTGGCGTTCATACACGGGCAGCACGCGGCGTGCCACAAACTTGCCTAACGCAGGGCTCCAGGAACCTTCGCCCGTGTGCACGCCACCAGCGGCGGCCACCGGGCCTTCAAACACCCATTTGGGCAGCGGCGCTTTGGACAGTGCCTTGCCTGCGTCGATGTCTTCCTGAATCATCTTTGCCACGTCCAGCCAGCCGGCTTCTTGCCACAGCTCGAACGGGCCTTGCTTCATGCCAAAGCCCCAGCGCATCGCCTGATCCACATCGCGGGCGGAATCAGCAATGGTCTCCAGATGCACAGCGGCATAGTGAAAGCTGTTACGCAAAATGGCCCACAGGAACTGGCCGGGCGCGCCTTCAGCATTGCGCAGCAGTTTCAGGCGCTCGGCTGCAGGCTTTTTGAGCATGCGCGCATACACCTCATCGGCCTTTTGGCCGCCGGGGATGTAGTCTTCGCTGTCCAGCTCAAACTGCAGAATGTCGCGGCCCACTTTTTTGTAGAAACCGGCCTTGGTCTTTTGCCCTAGATTGCCCAGCTCCAGCAACTTCTTCAACACGGGGGGCGTGCCAAAGCTGTCGTAGAAGGGGTCAGTCTCAGCGCTCAAAGTGTCTTGCAGCGTCTTGATAACGTGGGCCATGGTGTCCAGACCCACTACGTCCGCAGTGCGGAAGGTGCCCGACGAAGCACGACCGAGTTTTTTGCCGGTCAAATCGTCCACCACGTCAAACGTCAAGCCAAAGTTTTCCACCTCTTTCATCGTCGTCAGCATGCCGGCAATGCCGATGCGGTTGGCAATGAAGTTGGGCGTGTCTTTAGCGCGCACCACACCCTTGCCCAGGCCGCTGGTGACAAAGGCCTCCAGCTGATCCAGCACCTCGGGGTTAGTGGTGGGCGTGTTGATCAACTCCACCAGCGGCATATAGCGCGGCGGGTTAAAGAAGTGAATGCCACAGAAACGCGGCTTGATGGCTTCAGGCAGCGCTTCAGACAGTTTGGTGATGGAAAGACCCGAAGTGTTCGATGCCACCAGCGCGTGCTTGGCAACAAACGGCGCTATCTTGGTGTACAGGTCCAGCTTCCAGTCCATGCGCTCGGCAATCGCCTCAATGATGAGGTCGCAACCCTTGAGAAGCTTGAGGTGCTCTTCATAGTTCGCCGGCTGAATCAAGTCAGCGTCTTCGGCCACACCGATGGGCGATGGCTTGAGCTTTTTCAGGTTGGCAATCGCCTTTTCGGCGATGGCACTTTTGGAGCCTTCTTTGGCAGGCAGGTCAAACAAGATGACCGGCACTTTGACGTTCACCAGATGCGCAGCAATCTGCGCACCCATCACGCCAGCGCCCAGCACGGCGACTTTCTTCACATTGAATCGGGACATGAGAATGTTCCATTGAATGCTGCCCATGAACCCGCATGGCGCCCCACCAGGTAAGCGCCATGCGGGCCGGGTCAGCGTTGTTCTTCTTTACTGCACGCGCACCCAGGTCTGGGTACGCCCAAAGGGGCCGATAGAACCACGAACTTCCAGCTTTGCACCGCCTTCAATCGGGGTCATGCGCAGCGTGTAGGTTTTGCCGTTTTCGGGGTCGAGAATCTTGCCGTCTTCCCAGACGTCTTTGCCCTCAGCCTTTTTGGCACCACGGATGATTTCAAGACCCACCACAGGTTTGTCTTTGCGGTCATCTGCGCACTTGTCGCATACCGCATTGGGGTTGGCACCCTCACGCAGCACACGCTCCACCTTGCCGGTCAGTACGCCGCCTTGGTCGGTGATGCGCACTTCAGACTTGGGGGCCTGGGTTTTTTCATCCAGGCTCTTCCACAAGCCGACAGGTGACATCTGCGCCATAGCTGGCGCACCGAAAGCTACGAAAACCAGAGCTGCTAACGCTTTATTCATGAGAACCTCCGCATCAAAGACTTTCACATTGAAGGAAATACAGGCGCTGGTAGCTACTTAACTGAGAGCAGCATCGGTATCCATCAACACCTTGCTACCCGCACGTGCGGTACGCATCAGCGTGACGGTTTCGGGGAACAGCTTGGCAAAGTAAAAGCGCGCGGTTTGCAGCTTGCCGACATAAAACGGATCGGTATTACCGGCTGCAATGGCTCGCAACGACACCTGAGCCATGCGGGCAAACAGGTAGCCAAACACCAGGTGACCAGCTACACGCAGGTAATCCACTGATGCAGCGCCCACTTCGTCTGGGTTTTGCATGCCCTTGAATCCGATTTCGGTGGTGAACTTGGTCATCTGGTCGCCCAGCATGGCGATGGGGTTGATGAATTCGGCCATCTTCTCGTTGACGCCTTCTTCTTCCACCAACTGCGCTACCAGCTTGCCAAACTTCTTGAGTGTTGCGCCCTGATTGCCCAGCACTTTGCGGCCCAGCAGATCCAGCGCCTGCACGCCGTTGGTGCCTTCATAGATCATGTTGATGCGGTTGTCGCGCACGTACTGCTCCATGCCCCATTCTTTGATGAATCCATGGCCGCCAAACACCTGCTGGCTCGCTGTGGTGGCAATCCAGCCGTTGTCGGTCAGGAAGGCCTTCACGATGGGTGTGAGCAGTGCCACCAAGTCAGCGCTGTCTTTTTGCACTTTCTCGTCTGGGTGATTCAGTTCTTTGTCGATCAGCAGTGCGCAGAAAGTTGACAGCGCACGGCCGCCTTCGGCATACGCCTTGGCCGTCAGCAGCATGCGGCGCACATCAGGGTGCACGATGATGGGATCCGCTGGCTTGTCTTTGGCTTTGACGCCCGAGAGGCTGCGCATTTGCAGGCGATCCTTGGCGTAGGCCAGCGCGTTTTGGTAAGCCACTTCGGTCAGCCCCAGCGACTGGTTGCCCACGCCCAGACGTGCCGCATTCATCATCACGAACATGGCTTGCAGGCCCTTGTTGGGCTGGCCCACCATTTCGCCAACTGCATCTTCCATCACGATCTGAGCGGTCGCGTTGGACTTGATGCCCATCTTGTGCTCCAGACCACCGCAGTAAATGCCGTTGCGCTCACCCAGCGAGCCATCGGCATTGACTTTGTACTTAGGCACCACAAACAGGCTGATGCCCTTGGAGCCCACAGGCGCATCGGGCAAACGTGCCAGCACCAGGTGAATGATGTTGGAGGTGAAATCGTGCTCACCGGCCGAAATAAAAATCTTGTTGCCCGTGATCTTGTAGGTGCCATCAGCCTGTGGCTCAGCCTTGGAACGCAGCAGGCCCAGATCGGTGCCGCAATGGGGTTCGGTCAGGCACATGGTGCCAGTCCACTCACCACTGGTCAGCTTGGGCAGGTACTTGGTCTTCAGGCCATCAGAGCCATGGGCGTGCAACGCTTCGTAAGCGCCATGCGACAGACCTGGGTACATGGTCCACGCCTGGTTAGCACTGTTGAGCATTTCGTACAAGGCCGAGTTGATGGCAAAGGGCAGACCTTGTCCGCCGTATGCGGGGTCGCACGACAGTGCGGGCCAGCCACCTTCTACAAACTGTGCGTAGGCTTCTTTGTAGCCCTTGGGGGTGGTCACTTCGTGCGTGGTCTTGTCCAGGTGGCAGCCCTCTTCATCACCGCTGATGTTCAAAGGAAATGCCACGTTGGCAGCAAATTTACCCGCCTCTTCCAGTACGGCATTGATGGTGTCTGCATCGACTTCGGCATGCTTGGGCAGCGCTTTGTATTCTTCTTCGATCTTGAACACTTCGTGCATCAAAAATTGCATGTCGCGCAGGGGCGGGTTGTAGCTGGGCATGGTTTGTCTCCTCGTGTATCAGCAATAACAGTGGTGAAGGGGGTGGCTTACGCCTGAAGGGGCTTTGCGCCGTAGCGCAGCAAAATGCTTTCAAAACCAGCCAGCGCGCGCTGCATTGCACCCGAGCTGCGCATGAAACGCGCCTCGTAATGCAGCACCAAAATCAGGCCGTGAATTTCTGACAGAACCTGGCTTTCATCGACATCTGCGGCCAAATCACCAAGTTCTTTGCATTGGGTGATGGAGCGGCGCATGGCCTCGTGCCACGTGCCCACAGAGTTGACCAGTGCATCGCGCACGGGGCCAATGTTGTCGTGGAACTCAATCGCGCCGCTGATGTAAATACAGCCCGAGTCCAGCTCAATGCTGGTTCGCTTCATCCAGTTGTCGAACAGTGCACGCAGTCGCAGCAAGCCGCGTTCAGCCTGCAGCGCTGGGTAGAAAACCTCTTGCTCAAAGCGCTGGTGATATTCACGAATCACTGAAATCTGAAGTTCTTCTCGTGAACCAAAGTGGGCAAAAACGCCTGACTTGCTCATCTGCGTTGCTTCGGCCAAGCCACCAATGGACAAGCTTTCCAGGCCGTTGTGCATGGCCAGTTGCAAGGCCGCATCAATAATGTGGGCCTTGGTCTGCAGCCCTTTAGGAGAAACTCGGTGGCTGCTCCCCGCCCCGCGCGGCTTGGGTGCTACGGCAGAGCTGGTTGGGACGGTAGGGAAAATGTGTGGGGTGAGAGACATGCATTACCAATAAAAACGAACGTGCGTTCTTTTTTAATCGTAAAAACATCCCTCCGCTTTGAGCATAGGTGCAAACCCTCGGCTTTGAGGATTTTTTATCCTCGCACCAGCATCCGAGATTCAAGCAAGCAACAAAAAAGGGCGGCAGCCTTCGCTGTCGCCCTTTGGGATTGGGTGCTTGCTTATTCTTAAATCAGCATCGCCAGGCTGGCATCCATGTTTTCCGTGGGCTGCCGGCGAAAACCTGTGCGCACAAAGCGCTGCATGCGCCCTAGAACAAAAGACATCAGCACGCTGGCTGCAACCTGCGCATCCACCGTGGGCGTCGCAGAGCCCAAAGCACCGGCAGCAGGGCGCAGGCATTGCCGTAGTGTCGACTCGATACGGTCAAAAAACTGATTCATGCGTGCTTGCAAGCGGTCATGCTCCAGCTGCAAGGCATCGCCCACCATCACACGCACCATGCCGGGGTTGCGCTCTGCAAATTGCAGCAGCAACGCGACAATGCGTGCGGCACGGCGAGCACCATCTTCTGGCGTCATGTCAACCGCTTCGCCCTCGCGGCCAGCGACCTGCTGCACCAGGGCAAAGACTGACTGCTCGATAAAGTCGATCAACCCTTCGAACATCTGCGCCTTGCTGGCGAAATGGCGATACAGGGCCGCTTCACTGACAGATAGATTCGCCGCCAACGCCGCTGTTGTAATGCGATCACTGCCAGGTTTTTCCAGCATGGCCGCCAATGCCTGAAGAATCTGCTCACGACGCTCACCGGGTTTAGGGCGCTTGCGCGTGCGGGGCTGCTCCTCCAGCGAAGGATTGGCAACTACAGTCTCGGCTATTTCGGTCAGTGGGCTCAGAACTTCAGATACGGACATATGGCAGGCAAATCAACAGGTAAATCAACAGGTAAATCAATTCATTCTCTCACAGAGCATAGCGGAAGTAACCGTTTGTCAGATCAAGAGAATCAGAAGTGGTTACTCACTGAATATGAGTTGTACTTTCATTCCTCGGCCATGCGCACCTTGTCCAAAACGCAGGTCTGCACCGTGGCCTTGGGCTATTTCTTGTGCAATCGCAAGCCCTAACCCAGTCCCTTCTGCCACAACACCAGGCACACGGTAAAAGCGCTGGGTCAAACGTGTGTACTCACCCACGGCAACGCCGGGGCCATCATCTTCGACCTCGACATACGCGCGCACATCTTGATCGTTTGCAATTTTTTTACCACATCGCAACGTCACTTGCCCGCCTTGCGGCGTGTATTTGATGGCGTTGTCCAAAACGTTGCTTATTAATTCACGCAGCAACCATTCGTGACCTGTGACGTGGGCGGACTCCGCCTCAAGCCCCAAATCCAGACCTTTTGCCAAAGCGCTGTCCAAGAATGATTCCAGCAACGCCTCGCACAGGCTCTTTAAATCTACCCGCTGCGCTGCTGCGCCCTGCGCCAGGCCACTGTCTACACGCGACAAAGCCAAGAGCTGGTTCGCCAATTGTGTGGTTCTGCGTGATGCCTTGCGCAACTGATCGACTTGCTCGGCCGACAGCACAATGCTTTTGCCCGAAGCAGTCTGCGCCATCAAAGCCCACGCCTCAACTTGCGACTGCAAAGCCGCCAAGGGAGTGCGCAACTGGTGAGCGGCGTCAGTGATAAATCGCTGTTGAGCCTCATTTTCTGCATGGGCTTTTGCAAAAAGTCGATTCAGTGCACTCGCCATAGCCTGCACCTCTGCAGGAGCGTCCGCTACGTTGTCAATCGGGTGGACATCTTTAGGCAATCTGGATTGAACGGCCTGCGCCAACGTCAGCCAAGGGGTCAGCGCCCTGCGAGCAGCCATGTGTGCCATGACCGCCAGCACCAGCAGCATCAGCAAAGCGGGCAAGCTGGTGAGTAACAGGTCTTGCACGGCAGGCGACTGCCCCGGATGCGCTGCAATCTGCGTGGCCACGCTATAACCCAGCCAAACTGCCGACAGCACCAACCCCAGCACGGGCAGCAACATTGGCAAAAACAAAGCCACCCAGCGCTTGCGAATGAGCAGTTGCATAAATACTAAAAAATGAGCTAATAGCGCTTATACACAGTAGTTTTCAATGCTAATTAGCATCAAAATCATTGCAAACAAAGCGCTTACAGCTATTAAATTCAAACAATCGCAGATTCCTGCTGATGCAGATCCAGGCGGTAGCCAAAGCCTCGGATGGAACGCAAAGCCACTCCATAGGGCTCCAATTTGGCACGCAGACGCGATACATAAACCTCCACAGCGTTCGGTGTGATCTCTTTATCCCAACCAGTCAGAGCTTGAAGCAGCTTGTCTTTACTGGCTGGCTTGGGGGCATGAATCAGCAAGTACTCCAGCACGGTCCACTCGCGAGGCCCCAGGTCAATGGTCTGCAGCTCGCCACTACCCTCCTGACCACCCGTCCACACACCAGCACTGCGCGCTGCCGTGTCCAATGCCAGCGGACCAAAGCTCAACACCGCGCTGTTAGCGGCTTGTGAGCGGCGCAGCAATGCGCGCAGCCGCGCCAAGAGTTCGGGCAACTCATAGGGTTTGACCATGTAGTCATCAGCCCCCAGATCAAGCCCACGCACACGGTCATGCAAACCATCGCGCGCCGTCAGCATCAGCACAGGCATGCACGCGCAGTTCATGCCTTTGCCACGCATGCGAGACAGTAATTCCAGCCCGTCCATGCCTGACAGGCCAATGTCCAAAATAGCAATATCGAAAGACTCTTGCGCCAGCACTTCCAGCGCACGCTCAGCACTGCTGACCCAGTCCACGGCATAACCAGCATCGGCCAGTCCCAGCTTCATACCGCTGGCCACCATCAAATCGTCTTCAACCAGCAAAAGCCGCATCACATGCCCCTTATGTGCGCCTTTTTATGCTCTTGGCGCTCCATCAGCGTTGAATGGCGCAATCCGCACGCGGAACTGCCTTGTATACCTTCACGTGATAGTAGTGACTTTTCTCACTGGCTCGGTAGTGCGCAATTGCTGTCTTGCACCAGATGCATAAAAAACGCTGAGGCTTTTCGGCGCTCAGCGTATTCACTGGTTAGTGGCTGCGAATCATCGTGCCGTAGGCTTGATCAGTCAAAATCTCCAGCAGCATTGCATGCGGCACGCGGCCGTCAATGATGTGCACGGCATTCACACCGGCCTTGGCCGCATCCAGCGCACCCGCAATCTTGGGCAGCATGCCGCCAGAGATAGTGCCATCTGCAAACAAGCCGTCAATCTCGCGCGCTGTCAGATCGGTCAGCAAGTTGCCACCCTTGTCCAGAACACCAGGAGTATTGGTCAACAACACCAGTTTTTCAGCCTGAAGCACGGTTGCCAGCTTGCTGGCCACCACATCAGCGTTGATGTTGTAGCTCTCGTTCTCTTCGCCAAACCCGATGGGGCTAATCACCGGAATGAAGGCATCATCCTGTAGCGCCTGCACCACACTGGGGTCGATCGCCACGATGTCGCCCACTTGCCCCACATCGTGCTCAATCGATGGATCTTTGTTGTCCAGCAACTTCAACTTCTTGGCACGAATCAAACCACCATCACGGCCCGTCAGGCCCACAGCCTTTCCACCTGCCTGATGGATCAGGCCCACGATGTCCTGCTGCACTTCACCGGCCAGCACCCACTCCACCACTTCCATCGTCTCGGCATCGGTGACACGCATGCCTTGAATAAACTGCCCCTTTTTGCCCAATCGGTTCAGAGCGGTTTCAATCTGCGGCCCCCCGCCATGCACCACCACCGGGTTGATCCCCACCAACTTCAAGAGCACCACATCTTCCGCAAAGTCCGCCTGCAGCGCAGGATCGGTCATGGCGTTACCGCCATACTTGATGACCATGGTCTTGCCATGGAACTTGCGTATGTAAGGCAAGGCCTGAGCCAGAATTTCGGCCTTGTCGCGAGGGGCAATGTGGGTGGTGGAGTCGGTCATGGGGATGTAGTGCCTGCAGTCACAGGACAAATTAAGTTCGAAAAGAATCAAAGGCTGCTGACCCAGCGGCCCTTGCCCGTGGCTGTGAATTCTGCCCCAACTGACACCACTCACTGAGATACAGCAAGTCAGATTCACACATCATGGCTGTGCTGTGCTCAGCCACTTAATGTCTGGCGTTGCGTAACCACTCACAAGATGTGATAGGACATCGTGAATTACTGCTTCATCACCTTCTTTGGCAGCACTGCGCAAAGTTAGCAGGTGAGGCAATAAATTTTCCCAAGACACAAATCCTTCATGCGCTTTCATGATTCGCTCATGCGCGGTCGTCTCAGGGTTATCGCCGATCAGCAACTCTTCATACAGCTTCTCTCCAGGTCGCAAGCCCACAACTTGGATCGCAATGTCTCCGGTTGCATTCTTCTCGTCCCGGATCGTTAGACCTGATAAGCGGATCATGCGCCGTGCCAAGTCAATGATCTTGACCGGTTTACCCATATCCAGCACAAACACATCTCCGCCTTCGCCCATGGCCCCAGCCTGCAGCACTAATTGTGCTGCCTCGGGAATCGTCATGAAGTATCGCGTCACTTGCGCATGCGTGACCGTCAGAGGGCCGCCTGCACGCAGTTGTCTGCGGAACAAAGGGACCACACTGCCACTGCTGCCCAACACATTGCCAAATCGCACCATACAAAAGCAGGTGGAGTTTGCGATGAGTACAGGCCCAGCCTCTTCATCAATCGCGCCGAAATCTACAGAATGCGCATCAGCCAAGGCTTGTAAAGCCAGCTCTGCCATCCGCTTACTGGCGCCCATCACATTGGTGGGGCGCACCGCTTTGTCCGTCGATATCAGTACAAATTGCTCGACACCACTTTCCATGGCCGCACGTGCGACATTGAGCGTGCCGAAAACATTATTCAAAATACCTTCCGATGGATTATCTTGCACCAGAGGCACATGCTTATAAGCCGCTGCGTGATAAACAGTATGTGGCTGGCAGGACTGGAAAATGGATCGCAGGCGGCGCAAATTCCGGATACTTCCCAATTGCGGAAAAAGCTGCACCTGCAGGCCACGCTCCTTGCACATCAACACCAACTCGCTGTGGATCGCGTACAAGCCATACTCGTTGTGCTCTACCAATATCAGCTTGGTGGGACGTTCTTGCACAATCTGGCGGCAAAGCTCACTGCCAATACTTCCCCCAGCACCCGTCACCAGCACTACTTTGCCAGTGAGGTTTTTGGCTAACAACTGTGGGGCAGGGGCCACGGACTCACGCCCCAGCAAATCTTCAATATCAAGTTCTTGAAAATCACTCACTGAGACTTTGCCTGAGGCCAAATCCAGCATTCCCGGCAAAGAGCGCACATGGACGGGCAGCAACTGCAACTGATCAATAATTTCTCTGCGGCGTACTCGATTCAAAGAGGGTATGGCCAGCAAAATATCTGTTATTTTTTGCTTACGAATAAATTCCGCAGCATTCTTTGCCGAAATAATTGGTAATCCATGAATGGTTCGCCCCACCTTACCCGAATCATCATCCACGAATCCGCGCACCGAAAAATCACGCATGACGTCCAGCGCAGAGGCTGTTTGAACGCCTGCTTCACCAGCGCCATAAATCAACAAGCTTTTCCTGGACGCAGAAGCACCTTTAGCATCGCTCGACCCAGAAAGCCAGTAACGCGCCACAATCCGCCAGCCGCCAGCTAACAAGAGAAAAATAATCGGTTGTATTAAGCCAATACTGCGTGGAACACCCTTCCAACCAAACCATAGCAAAAGTGAGAAAAATACCACCCCATAAATTGCCACAGCGATTGAGGTAGAGACAATGGCCGGTATTCCCGCATAACGGAAAATCGCCCGATACAGTCCCATGCGGACAAAAACAGGGGCGAAAAGTATCGCAGCCAAACCATAGACGTTAATTTGCTGCAAAACAGGCCAGCCTGTTTGATCAATCCGCAAATAAAATGCCAGCCAGACTGCTAGCATCGACATCAAAACGTCAACGACAAACACTACGGCCTGCTTGACCAAGCGCGGTAATCTCAGCAAAGGCTCTGCAAGCCCATTCAACGACATGCTTTTTCCAGGATGGCATGGATAGCGGCACAAGTCTTTTGCACCTCGGCTTGCGTCAAAGTCGGGTGCACCAGGAACATCACACTCGTTTCGCCCAGCTCCTTGGCATGTGGCAGGCGCTCGTCAGGCCTCCAGGCCGTGGCATCAAACGCTTTTTCCAAGTACGCCTCTGAACATGAACCTTGGTAGCAGGGCACGCCCAATGCATATATCTCCGAGACGATGCGATCCCTGCTCCAGCCTTCAGCAAGTTGCTCAGGGTTCACATAGGCATAGCATTTGTAGTACGCATGCACACAGTTTTCATCAATTTCAGGCACGCGCAGTGCCGCAAATTGACGGCAAGCGCCAAGCACACTCTCGGCATTGCGCGTGCGCAGCGCGGTCCATTCAGGCATGCGCTGGAGTTGAATAGCTCCAATAACCGCCTGCATTTCCAGCATGCGCCAGTTCGTGCCAAAGCTCTCATGCAGCCAGCGAAAGCCCGGTGCATGCTCACGCTCGTACACGGCGGCGTAGCTTTTGCCGTGGTCTTTGAAACTCCACATGGCACGCCACAAGGCTTCGTCATTGGTCGTGACCATGCCCCCTTCCCCCCCCGTGGTCATGATCTTGTCCTGGCAAAAGCTCCAGGCCCCGACATGCCCGATGCTCCCTACGCTGCGCCCTTTGTATTGGGCGCCATGCGCCTGGGCACAGTCTTCAATCACCTTCAGCCCATGCTGCGCAGCCAGCGCCATGATGGGATCCATATCGCAAGGCCATCCGGCCAGATGCACACAAATGACAGCGCGCGTTCGTGGTGACAGCACTTTGGCAATGGTTTCTGCAGAAATGTTGCCGCTATCCAGCTCCACATCCGCAAACACAGGCACGGCCCCGGCATTCACCACGCAGGAAATGCTGGCAATAAAAGTCCGGGGTGTCACTACAACTTCGTCACCCGGGCCAATACCCAGTGCCTTCAAGGCAAGATCCAGTGCCAGCGTGCCATTGGCCAGTGCAACCGCATAGCGGACATTCACCCACGCTGCAAATTCTTTTTCAAAAATGCGGCATTCCTGTCCCGTCCAGTAATTCACTTTGTTAGACAGCAGCACATCGCGCACAGCGTTGGCCTCTTGCTCAGTAAAGCTGGGCCAAGGTGAAAAAGGGGTATTCAACATCTTTGTACTTCTAAAAAATAGGCGCGCATTCAGCGACAGGCCCGGGCTTTTTATGACTTCATCCAAGGTTTGGCCGGGTTGCCAACCACTGTCGTTCCTGGTGCTACGCTTTTAGTCACGACTGCCCCCATCCCCACCACCGCGCCGCGCCCGATGACCAGCGGACACCCCGGCTGCCCTTGCTTGATGACGGCACCGGCGCCAATGTAAGCATGGTCTTCAATCACGATATTGCCGTTGCACTGCACGCCCGGCGCAAAGGTGACGAAATCACCAATTACGCAATCATGCTCCACATAACTGTAGAGATTGGCATGGAAATATCGACCAATTCGGATATTGCTGGTCAATGTAACAAATGGACTCAAAATTGCCCCTTCACCAAGTTCTACGGCATCCATGGTGACAGCGTTGGCAGCAGACACCGTCCAGGGCTGCACACCATCCTGTGTCAGACGCAGCGCCAACTTTGCACGCACGGCGCTATTGGCAATCGCCAGAACGGCGTGACGATTGCTGGCTGGCTCTGCCAGGAACTGGGCATAGGTCAGTAGCCGCTGCCCATTGACCAGTGCTGGCCCCGGCGCGTCGTCCACAAACACCAACTGCTCCGGTGCTACGCCCTTGCACGCCAGTTGGGCGCGCGCCAATGGCATTACCCCACGGCCACAACCACTGACACCGTAAACAGCAAACAATTCTTGTTGCATGGTTAGATATTTTAAAAATAGCTAGTTACGCTGACTGAATAATCACAGAAGTCATTTTTCATTCAAAGTACTCAGCCATACGAAGAAAGTATTGCCAGAGCCTAAGAGCGCTCAACACGAGCAGGCAATTGAAGATATGCGCTTGAAACAAGGCGCAAATACAGCACCAAAGTACTGCAAGGTGAAGCGACGACGCACCAGGGGGGAGGCACGACTCTAAGGCAACGGCCCTGTGCTCGCTCCAGGCTGCGCCTGATCTCCCGCACTCGCACTCCCAGTGAACTTACCCATGGTTGCCTCACCTGCGGCACTGATACCTTCGCGCACCAGCACCTTTTTGACCGTGAGCCACAAAATCTTGATATCCAGCACCAAAGACTGGTGATCCACATACCACGTATCCAACGCGAACTTCTCTTCCCAACTGATCGCATTGCGGCCATTGACCTGTGCCCAGCCTGTCACTCCTGGACGCACCGTGTGCCGACGCGCCTGCTCTGGCGTGTACAACGGCAGATACTCCATGAGCAATGGCCGCGGCCCCACCAAACTCATATCGCCTTTGAGGACGTTCCACAATTCGGGCAATTCATCCAAGCTGCTGGCACGCAGAAAACGGCCAAAAAGCGTAATGCGTTCAGCGTCAGGCAGGAGTGCGCCATCTGGGCCACGTGCATCTGTCATGGTGCGAAACTTCACCATCTCAAACGGCTGCCCATGCAAGCCAGGGCGTACTTGCCGAAAAAGCACAGGGCTGCCCAGCTTGCGCCGCACCAGCCATGCCAGGACGCACAGTGGAAGCGCTAAAGCCATCAAGCCCAGCAATGCCGCCGCAAAGTCAAAAAAACGTTTCATGAATGCCCCGCCGCCTGCTCTGCATGCACAGCGTCTAGCGTCATGGCCAATCGCCCGGCAAGCTGCTCAAAGCCATGGTTTTGCTCCACGTATTCACGCCCTGCACGCCCCATGCGCTCCCGCTCCTCCAGGGGTGTTGCCGCTAATTTCAAAATTGCGCCAGCAAGCGCATCAGCCTGGCCTGCTGGCACTGAAATGCCAGCCTTGGCATCCGCAACAGGGTTGTTCACAGCGTTCGAGGCAATCAAGATGGGGCGCTCCGCCGCCAGATAATCAAACAACTTGTTCATGCTGATACCGAAGCGATATAACTGCGGCAAATCAAGCACTGCAATCACAAATGCATCCGCCTGCGCGGCCAAAGCCGGAATCTGACTCTTGGGAACTGAGGGTTCAAACGTCACATTGCTCAGGCCCATAGCCGCCGCCCGGGCTTGCAATTCGGGCTTCAAAGGCCCATCACCAATCAAGCGCAGCCCAATACCTGATCCAGCAGCACTTTGCTGCACAAGCTGCATCGCCTGCAGCACGTTATCAAGTCCATTGGCTTGCCCATGTGCACCAAAATACATCAGGGTAAAACCCTTGTCGGGGCGATCCACGCTTGGCTTCAAACGTGGAAACAGCGACAAGTCCACCCCGTTTGGAATCCATACCACGCGCTCCCTGGCTATACCCAGTGGAACGATGTATTGCCAAGCCTGTGGCAGCAGCACGATCGTGCGTGCCGCACGCCGGTACAACCACACCTCTAGTTTGCGCAATACCTTGGTTACGAAGGCATCGTCACGCAGCCGACCCATATCCACCAGCGTTTGCGGCCACAAGTCACGCACTTCAAAAACAAACGGTACCTTGAACCGCCGCGCCAGCAAGGCACCTGCAACCGCAGCAAAAGGGTGAACGCTAGAGCCAATGATCACATCCGGGCCACTGAGCGCACGCGTCGTACGAGGCAACATCACACGCCATGTGTAGTGCAGCATATTGCGCATGCGGCCTCCGCCGTTACCACGGTACTCTGGTGTACGAACCCATAAAAATGGCACTCCATTGAAGTCATCACAGCGCTGCTCTTCCCCTGCTTGTAGCCGCTGATGTCCACTTTGGTGCTCCACACTGGCAGCAATCACCGTCGCCTGCCAGCCAAACTTTTGCAAATACTCTGCCAAGTGAAAGTGACGTGTGCCACCTGCACCGCCGGGTTCCTGCGCGTAGTGGTTGAGAACCCAGACGTGTTTCATGCTGCCGCACCGTCAGCCAATACCTGAGCCACCCTCTGCGCCGCCATACCACCACCGTACAACTGCCCTTCATCTGTGACCAACCGCCCCAGATTGGCACCTACAGCGGCTTGAATGGCTGCGGCATCGGCCCCAACCAAGGTATTAGCACCTACCTCTACCAGCTCTACCCATTCGGTCTGATCGCGCATGGTGACGCAAGCTTTACCAAAGAAAAAGGCCTCTTTCTGCACCCCCCCACTGTCCGTGATCACCAGCGCGCAGCGGCGCAACAATGCCACCATTTCCAGATATCCCACGGGGTCAATAACTTGCACCTTCAACTCTAAGCCCGCCTTGGCAATCGCAGCACGAGTACGTGGGTGCAGAGGCAGCACTACAGGAGCCTGATCCATATGCAGGGCATTGAGTGCGCCGACAATGGCACTCAACCGCTCCAAGTCGTCGGTGTTCTCTGCACGGTGAAGAGTGGCCAAGATATAGCCATCGCCCTCCACTCCTTCCACCCGCGTCTGCGTAGCAGACTGAGCAAACAACAGGGCTGCATCCTGCATCACATCGCCCACCTGCAACAGCTGCACAGGCTTGGAAGCAAAACCCTCACGCTGCAAGTTGCCCATGGCAGCTTGCGTGGGACAAAACAGAATGTCACTTATCTGATCCGTCAGGATCCGGTTGACTTCCTCAGGCATCCGCATGTTGAAGCTGCGCAACCCCGCCTCCACATGTGCCACAGGAATATGCAGTTTGGCTGCAGCTAAGGCACCCGCGAGCGTGGAATTGGTATCGCCATACACCAGCACACGGTCCGGCTTTTCAGCTTGCAAAATTCGCTCAATCTCCACCAGCATACGTCCCGTCATCTCTCCGTGACTGCCACCATGAATATCCAACTGGTGATCTGGACGGGGAATACCAAGCTGGGTAAAAAACACATCCGACATATTGCTGTCGAAATGCTGTCCGGTATGTACCAATACCTCATGCAAGTCTGCGGTTTGCGCAATGGCTCGTGAAACGACGCTGGCCTTGATGAACTGCGGACGGGCACCGACGATGGTTAAGATTTTTTTCATGGGTATATTTTATTTTTAATAGCTAATAACGCTTACTTAGCGAGAGTTGAATGCCAGTTTTATTCAAATTACTTCAACCCGCCATATAGCTCTATAAGTTTATTCTCTTCAATTGTCCAGTTGTACTTTTTCTGCACTACGCGCTGCCCATTGCGCCCCATTTGCTCGGCCTCCAAAGGATGCGTGACCAAATAGTCAATGGCCTGTGCAATTGCCGCAGGATTCAACGGATCGATACACAGCCCGCAAGCGTTATCGATCACTATTTCGCGCCATAGGGGAAAGTCCGAGGCGATCACGGGCACGCCTGCACTCATGTACTCAAACATTTTGTTGGGCTGTGCATCAATGTGGTTAGGTGATGGCAAGAAAGTCACCAATCCTCCCACTGCAACAGCCAATACATCAGCAACGTCCCTTCGACCCAAAAAACCTAATGCATCTACCTGCTGCCAACCAAGATGCTCCTGCGCCCTAGTTTGCGCATCTGTCTCAGAAAACTTCCCGACCAACTGCAGTCGTGCACCCGACTGCACCTGGGCCATGGCCTGCACCACTTCCAAAATTCCGCGAATCTTGGTAATGCCACCCACATAACACACTTGCTGCTGCTTGCGCGACCAATCAATCTCACCGCAGGCAAGTTCACCCAATAAGGGAAAGTTGTTGATATCCACAGAGTACACACCCATGCCCAGAAACTTATCCCGGATAAAGGGCGTTGCAGCAATCACCGCATCCAGCTGGCGGCACACCCATCGCTCGTACACCGCAAAAGTCTTGGACACCACCAGCTTGGCCAGCTTGTTTAAATAGGGTTTGCCCAAAATCTGCTTGGGCACGTCCTCATGCGCATCAAAAATCACCCGCTTGCCCAGCTTTTTTAGCTGAAGCCCAATGGGAAGCAACTCCGGGTCATGAAGGTGGTACACATCAGCATTCAGCTCCAGCGCCTTGGTCAAAACACGTGCCGGAGCGTGGCGCATACGATCCAGACGCCCTTTGGATGCACCAGCATCTTCAATCCGCACGCCCTGCTTTTCCTCATTGCCCAGACCATCAGCCACCACCAAACTCACTGCATACCCATGATTAGCCAGTGAAGTGCACATTTTCAAAAAAATGCGGGTGTCATAGCGAGGATGGGCCGAAGTGAGATGAACAACTTTGATCACGAGTAAACCTTGATGTCACGCCCCAGAATCTTTGTCACGAACTTCTGAACCTGTTTAAGTTTTTTATAGCGGCCATCCCAATTTGGGAAATCTGAATAATGATGTATGGGTGCTTCCATCAAGTTATTAAGTTCTTGACGAGATATTCTTAATTTTTTGCAAAAATAATTTATATCTATTTCTAACTCTGCGGGATCATAAATTGGTTCTTTTAATTTAATCAGTGCTTCATCGCGTGACATTTGACCTGAGACAATTAAGCTAGCAAAATGTGGCCGACGTTTATCCAGCCCAAATTTTTCAGGCAAATAATAATTTTGAAATAATTTTGTGAAAAGTGATTCACCATGTTTACGTGGGTATGGCTTATATCCCACCGTATTTTCCAGCTCTTTTAAAGCATTATTTTTTTCATACGGCATGTAATTCAATGGCCGTAGAGTGCGCATTTTTTTTACAAATGGGTACCAGATATAACAATCCAAAAAACTGATGGTCTTGTAATTAACCAGCCTACGTTCCCCATATTTTTTGTGTATGGCTTTTAAATTAATAGCATCCATGGCACTGCCATGCCATGCGCTGGGGAAAATACCTTCCGTTGCCAAGTTTCCGCCCGAAAAGATATAACGGATATTGTTCTTGGTTGCGAAATGGTAGAGGCTCGCAAAGAAAATATGATCCTGAGGTACATCTTGGTTAGCCACGGCTGCACGTAGATATGCGAGATGCAAATCACGCATATCTTCCCAATCCACAACATGAGTATGCAGGTCATAACCGCAATGCTTGACGATCGCCTCAATATTGGCAACTGCCAACTCACTATTCCAGCCTGCATCCACATGCATGACTAAAGGGCGTAAACCCCATTCATGCGCCTTAAGAGCCAGATAAGAGCTGTCAACCCCTCCGCTCAAGCCAATAATGCAGTCGTACTCCTGTCCTTTGCCGTGGGCCTTGATTTGCTCGATCAGCGCTTCCCAACGGTTGCGCCCTTCAGCATTAGGGAACCACTCTTTGCGTGCGCGTGCGTCAAATTGATGGCAATGGTTACACACACCCTGCGCATCAAAAGTAATTTCTGGATCGGTGGTATCCATCACACACCGGCTGCAACATTGGTAATTCATCGTTCTTGTCATTTTGAAAAAATATTTTCCAGTTCTGCTGCCTTAGGATAATTGATCAGCACAGCACGATGTTTTCCATGAAATACAAACATACTGCCCGCTGCTACTGCCGATGCGCCCCCATCGTGGACTGCCTCGCGCAAATGTTCCAGCGTGCCAGAACCTCCGCAAACGACTACTGACACCGGAGCCTGCGATACGCTGCGAACCAGCGCCAGGTCGAACCCGGCCATGCAGCCGTCGCGCTCCACATCGTTGATGAACAGCTCACCCACTCCAGCCTGTACGAGACTCTGAATGTGCTGCTGCAAATTCAGCCGCGTATCCACCGTCGCGGACTTGGCCATGACGCTATAGCCACCGAACAGTTTTTTTCGCACATCGACTGCACCCACAATAGCCTGGCTGCCAAACACTTGAACAGCGGCTTTAATGGTGTCCGTTGATTCCGTAGCCAGAGTGTTGATAACCACCTTTTCAACACCAGAGCGAATCAAGCGCCGTATCTGCTCCAGGTTGCGCACTCCGCCGCCATAGGCTACAGGCATGAAGGCCTCTCCAGCCATCTCTGCAATCAGCTCATAGTTGGGTTCACGCCCCTCGCGAGAGGCGTCAATGTCAAGAATGACAATCTCGTCAGCTTCTTTGTCACTGAAAATGCGCACAGCATTAACCGGGTCACCCAAATAGACTGCATCCTTGAATTTTTTAGTTTTCACCAGCCCATTGCCACGGAGCAGCAGGCAGGGAATCACTCGCGCCTGAATCATAGTGCCCACCTAGCAAAAGAACTCAGCAATTGCTTGCCAAAACGATGGCTTTTCTCTGGGTGAAACTGCACCCCTGCAATATTGCCACGCGCCACTCCCGCAGCAAAATCCAAACCGTAATGCGCCTGCAGCAAGACATCAGCAGGATTTTCCGGAACCATGAAGTAGCTATGCACAAAATAAAACCGTGTATCTGCTGTCATTTCTTGCACCAGTGGGTGACCGGCCTGCGCAGGATGGACCTGATTCCAGCCCATATGCGGGATACGCAAGGCAGGCAATGCAGGGAAACGCTCCACCCGCATATCCAGCCAGCCCAGCCCAGCCTCTACACCCTCAGCACTCGACTGGCCCAGCATCTGGGCTCCCACACAAATCCCCAGCAACGGCACGCCACGCTGCAATACCTGCTGCTCAAGCACAGGAATCAAGCTGCTCGCTCGCAAATTGTGCATACAGGCATCAAACGCCCCATTGCCAGGCAGGATGATGCGCTCGGCTTGTTCAATCTCATCAGCCTCTCTTGTGACCTTACAGGGAATCCCGAGCCGCTGGAGCATATTCTGCACGGCGGAAATGTTACCTATGTCGTAGTCAATAATGGCAATCATTTTTCAACCTTTTGGGGTGCTGCGGAAAACCCAATCGCGCGATAAGCTCCTAGCATTTTCTGCTCCTGTACTTCCCATGCGTGTTCGCAGGCTACACGGTAGGCGTTGATCTTCATAGCACTCAAGTTTTGCACTAGAAAATTGTCGATCGCACTGTTGATACCAACTGCGGAAAAATCACTAATGACTGCACCCATTTGATTTTTTGCAACTAACTCCGACATATCTTTCATATTTGATACCAGCACTGGTAAACCAGCCATCGCATATTCAAACAATTTATTTGGCATGCAATAGTAATAAGATAAACAAGTATTTTCAATTAAAGAAATGCCAAAATCTGCGGAAGCAGTATATTCCAGCACAACTTGAGGTGCCACGGCAGGGTAAAAAAATATATTGTTATTTACAGCTGCAGCCTGAATATCTTTCTGCAACTCGCCGTATCCCATAAAAACGGCGACCACTTTATCATCATTCCTGGCACTGAAAGCCTCTAAAATCAAATGCACTCCACGCCCACGCATTAATCCACCCTGATAAAGCAAAATAACCTGATCCTCACGAATACCCAATTGTTCACGAAAGTGATTATTCCTTTTCAAATCTCGTAGATTTGGAGCATTCAAAACCACAGGAGGACGTTGAATAGCGTATTCTTTGGAATACCAATCGGCAATACTGTCACTGACCACGATAGTCATTTCAGCGTGCTTGATCAGTCTGCGCTCCAGCCATTTGGAAAGTTTTTTTCTGAGTCCTTTAGCCCCGTTAGTTTCGGTTTCTAACTCGTGTGCATCATAAACTAAGCTTACATTCCAAAAATACTTGAGCAACACTCCTAAAGGTAACAAACCCAAAGAATGTACATTAACACAGGAAATTTTTTTATTTTTATAATAAAAATATACATTGATGCAGTATTCAATATATTTAACCAGTTGCACTATCAGATTTTTCCCATATCCTCTTGTAAATAATTTGAAACGACGCAAATAAATATCATCTCCACAAGACTGATTCAATTCCAGATCATCAGAATGCAAAGCCGCCACATAGACTTTATCAAAGACTTGCTCTTTAACAAGGCTACTCGCTTCCTTTAAAAGACGGCTTTCATTTCTAAATTCCGTCAGGGAGATATGGAGATTATTCAAAAGATTTCCATCATTTAAAAATTTTACGATACTCAAGTTCCATTGAACTCGAATGTTTTCTTGAGTTATTTTTAAAAATCAATACGTTAATTGAAAACCCAATATAAAACCATATAACAGACCATTCTTTTCCAACCGCAGCGTTAGCAAAAAGAAACAGAAATATCAGGACAATTAATAACCAAAAATTAAGAATAATTTCACTAAATCTTTGATGCGAATTTTCAATCGAAAGCTTTTTAATATTTTTAATTAAAATAACAAAAACAATCAGCAGTAATAAATTCGAAAGCAACAAACCGACCAATCCCAATTCCGCAAAAATATTCGGAGTGAAATTATGCAAGGTAGCTCCGGCATTGCCAGTGGTGAGGTAAGCAACATTAGAGTTACCGAATAAAGGGGAATACCCCATTTGATCCATACCAGTTTTAAAAATAATTTCAAACCTTGAAGTTACAGAAGTATTTTCACCACTTCCAAATCCAAAAATTCTAGTTCTATTAACATCAAAATCCGTCAAATTGATTAAAAAAACACCTAAAAAAGCAAGCATAAAAATCATAAAAAATGAAATTTTAACTAAAGCAAAAAACATATATATATTGATGGAAAAGTTCTTTTGTAAATTTTTAAAAAACCTCAAGGACGATATAACTATAGTGATCAAGTAAATACAAAAAATATTAGCAGTTGCAGCATTAGATCCCATCATTTGACTCTCAACAAGCATGAGAGTCATATTAAAACCATATATGCAAAACCAGAAGAAAAAAGAAAACATCCCAATATTCAACTTACTAACAATTGATAAATAAACATAGGATATAACAATAAAAATTATTATCAAAAAATTACCGGCACGCTGATAGCCACCAGCAATATTTTCCATAAGAAAAAAATCTGCGCCTTCTATTTTATTTGAAAAAATAAAGTAAACAACAGAGAAAACAAAAAAAGAAAACACTAATATAAATTTTTGCGGACTATTATTTTCACCAGTTAAAGAAATAGTTTCTAATGCACTTTTTGCAAAAGTGCCCATCAGAAAAAATAAAAATATTCCAGCAGTCGTTGCAATAATAATTTGCTTAAGGTAATATAAATCACCAAAATCCAATATCAGTCTAAAAGCCACCCAAAAAACAAACATTAAAAACACCAAAAAATGCAATCGGATTTTCAATTTCTGACGAATACCTTGAAACCCAATCTGCAAAATCGAGATAGTAAAAAAACAAATCAGCAAAGCTAAAGCAGAACCTGCTTCCCCAACTTTGATGATATTTATTACCAGATAAAAAAACAATAAAAAAAACTGGAATAATCCAAGTAATTTTAGAAATTTAGATTTTTCAAATGAAAATAAACTCATGTCTCACCACGAGCAATATTTTCATACATTAATTTAAGCGGTTTACCATTCTCAAAATATGAATTATGCCAAAGAGTGGTAAAACAACCGCCTACTGCACGACATATATTTTTAAGTTCTAAAATCTTTTGCTCTGCGTGCTCAGATATTCCGAGACCCAAGTAAATAGAATCAATGACCGTGCTTTCCATCGCAATCAATGGTCGAATTCGAATTGATAATTTTTTTTGACTGACAGGGTTAAATGCAGGATATTCAAAACAGGTTCCACAGCGAAACCCCGGTCTATCGGCATAACCAAGCGTAGTGTCGTAGGCCATGCCTGCATTGCTCCAAGCCTGCAGCGTAGTTGGCTGCTCCCAGCGCAGATAATGCATACGCCCCCCAAAGTTAGTCTGCGAAATGCCTGTTTTTTCACACACGTTTCGCAAACGATCAGCTTCTTTTTTAATTAATTCTGATTTTTGATAAGTTCCATAACTTGGGTGCAAGCCAATTTCATGTCCCCTTCGATGAATACGTTGCAATAGCTCTTGCATCACAGGATGCTCAATTTCGTAATCGGCATCCATGTTCGACGTGCGTCCGCAAATAAAGTAAAACGCACTGGAAAGGTTATTTTTTTCGGATACATCCATCAACCAATCAAAGGTGTTGAATGGATCAGCTGGATGAAGCTTGCCTTTCGTGGTCAGTTTGATCCAAGGTGCTAAGCAGAACGCAGAAAAGTCTCGTCGCTTGAGAATGTGCCCGGCCATCATTCGTGCAATCGTCTTCCATGGTTTGAATGCATAGAGACTGGGGTTATCCACATCGTGGCTGACCTTCATGCTGAACTGGTGCGGTGTCAGGGCAATACCTGGCCAAGTTTCTCCAATAACCTGCCCCAGCACATGCAGCCACTCATCAATAATGGGGCGCTCTAGGTAGCCGTGCTTAAAGGCGTGAGATGCACTCGCGGGAAAACGTCCATGGATGTCCAGATCCGTGCGCCCCACTTCCTCTTGGCGTGTGAGCATCCAGTAGGCAAGGCCTAGAATATCGTAGCCAACATGCCAACCGCGCTCTGTAGCAGCAATCAATGGTACAGGTAGCTGCATAAGCCCTGGGGCAGGCAAATTGCCAGGTAATGCACTGTGCCACCCCTCTGCGTTAACGCGCCATTGCGCGCAGGGCAGATCAGAATCTGCACGCGTAAAAGTATTGCCATGCAGTGCCAGAGTAATGCAGCGTGCATCGCTGGGCAGTGAGAGGGCAATCTGGCTGTTATCTTGTTGCAGCTGTAAATTAAAAAGCTGTCCAAAACGCTCTAGTAGCAGCGTTTGCATCCAGCTCAGAGCTGCTTGCGTGTGCCAGTGACTCATGCCTACACCTCATCACGTTTTGAAGACAGCAGCTGCGGTGTTTCAGCCTTGGCCACAAAAATGCGGTGCCATGTCGCCAAGTTGAGCCAACGCACTTTGTGAGTCATGTGCACCTTAGCGTTATCCAGCGGTACCTCGCGCGAATCAACTCCCAACCATTGCAGAAAAGCTGGATTTTCTACCCGCTCTGCCATCCAGCTTTTGAGTTTCCCTTCAAACCAATGAGTTTCCGGAATGGGCCACCCCATTTTATCTTTTCGCCAAACGATAGCGTCGGGCAGTTTCCCTGAAAATGCGCGTCTTGCTAAATATTTGGTCCAGCCACCGTGTAGTTTGTATACAGCTGGAACAGATGCAAGAAACTCCACCATACGGTAATCCATGAAAGGCATGCGTGACTCAATCGAATGTGCCATTGAAACCCGATCTGAATAGTGAATCAATACACGCAGCGAAGAAGATAAATCTTGCACTAATTTTTGATTCAAATGCATAAAAGGATCTATCTGGTAGCCCAGTTTGCGAACCAGTTTCAGCGCAATGGATTTCCCCAGCAAACGTCGCGCAATACCTACAGCTAGCCCACGCATTGCAGGACGCAACGCACCAGGAATCGTCATCATCTTAGGCAACTCTGATATCACTTGGCGCAACGGCATTTGTGCAAACCAGTAGGCCAGATAGGGCAGATAGCCTGCAAGCTGCTCGTCAGCTCCCTGCCCATCCAAAGTAACCGTCACATCTGTCTGTGCTACGCATTTAAAAGTATGCCATCCAGACATACAGGTGCTCTCGGGCGGATAATCCATTGCATAGATGACCTTTTCATGCTCACTGGACACTGCATTTACATGGGGTTCAATCTGATTAGAGCGAACATTGAGCGCTTGCGCTAGCTGATCAATAAACTGCGATTCATCGCAATCTTCCGTGCCCGGAGATTTATAAACGCTAGAGAAAGTTTCCTGACGGTCAACCACGCCCTGCTCTTCTAACAGCTTGTTAATCAGGTAGACGATTGATGAGCTATCCAGCCCCCCCGAAAGTGCCGAGCCAACTTTAACGTCGGCACGCAAGCGCAAACGTACGGCATCTTCTAGGAGTTGGTAATAGTTATGTGCTAATTGCTGGGCCTTGGATTCATCAAATGCTTCAGTACTTAAATTGGGTTGAACATTCCAATACTCAGTAGGCTCCAGGCTGGCGCTGTCTAGGTGTTTTAACTCACACTCAAGAAAACTGGCCGCTGGAAAACGCAAAATATCCTTCCAAGCAGTTTTTACGCCTGCTTCCGTAGGCCCATTTTTTAAATAATTTTTTGCGAATTCCTTATCTGGCATGCCTTGCACTGCAGGATGCGCCAGCAATGCTTTAATCTCTGAGGCAAAAACAAAAGTTCCGTTGAGCTGCGCGTAATAGAGTGGTTTGATACCAAAGCGATCTCGTGCGATAAATACACGGTTTTTCACCGTATCCAACAGCACAAATGCCCACATTCCATTGAATTTTTTCAGACACGATGCACCCCAAGCATCGTAAGCAGCAAGAATGACTTCAGTGTCTGAATGAGATGTAAATTGGTAATTGAGCGCCTCTAGCTCTTCTCGCAATTCAATGTGATTATAAATTTCACCGTTAAACGTAATTACGTAACGCTGCTGCAATACCATTGGCTGATGCCCTTGTGGACTCAAATCCACAATCGCCAGACGACGATGAGCCAGCGCTACATGACAGGGTAAATTGGGAGAGAAATCAATTAATCCGGGCAAGTTCGGTCTTTCTCCCTCCTGTTGGGAAATCAGGAACCCTTGCCCATCTGGACCACGGTGTGCCAAGGTATTACCCATGACCAAGATATCATTCGCATTAATCGGGTAATGAGAAAAAATACCGGCAATTCCACACATAATTCAATTCTTTCAGTTATTTTTCAACTTACCCAGCAGCCTTCAGCTTTCGCAGAAATTGCACTAACTTTAAAGCACGTGAAGTTGTCTTGCTGACAGTGAAATAGGGTGTTTGCTGCGCACCAAAAGCACGGAAAAATTTCTCAACTGGTTCAAGCATTGATCCTTCGAAATCAAAACGCTGTGATACCGTTGCTGCAAATTTTATGGCTTCCCACATGCAAAGGCTGGTGGCTCCGCTGTTGCGTAAGGCAGGATCACCACCACCCATCAAATAGTAGGCAGCGTTTTTATCCCAAACAATATAGACACCTGCATGGCGACAGCCATTTTCGTCTTCGGCAATGAAAATTTTACGCGATTTCTTTTCTACACAGGCCTGATCCAGATTCCGCACAAACTCTTCCGTGTAGGGCAATTTCATATCTTGCCGAGCGAATGTCATACGATTTAATGCAAGAAAATCATCTATCGACAAATCATCTCGAACACGCAATTTGAAACGATTGGCAGCTTTTTTTATTTCTCTACGGATATTTTCCTGTAAGCCACTCCATAATTTTTCTTCATTACTTATATCATTTAATATATAAGTATACCGTGTCGTTTGAGAAAAATTACTCCAATAGAATGGCAGCCAATTATCGATCTGCCAGTGCCAATTTTGGTTGTAATGAGAAAAAGGGGGAAAGTGGGCAATAAGCGCTTGCAACTGTTCTTTTTCTTGTGCCAAACGGGTGGAATATTTTCCGTCACTTTTACGCAACCACGGCCCTAAAGTTTGCGTCAAGGCAGGTTGCCCAATAATGGTCAACCCATAACGCTTACGTGCAACATAAGGCATAGATGCAACGATGGTATCATTTTTTTCTGCCAATACCACATCCCAGCCACCTTCACCCGCCGTGGCATCCAGCCACCAAGCTTGACTGAATAGAGGAATCGATGCTTCTACGGCACAAAGTGCACGATATTTTTTTTTGTTATCTGTCATTTATAAAAACCATTATATTATCTTAATATTCTTAATATTAATTTTTGAATTTTAAAATCAACTTTTATAAAAATAACTCCATCTCGTGTAAAAACGCATTGCCTCTTTTTATATTTACCTAATTCACCAGAATTCCCTTGAGGTAATTCTGTTCGTTCATACTCTTGAATTGACCACCGTTGCCCTGAAAAAAAACCATACGGCATAGGAATTGCGTTTAACCAAAGCTCAGTACCTCGCATCACATGCCATATTCTTTCAATTGACCAATTTTCCCAATCAATAATTTTTGCGTGCTCTTCATCCTTAAGATTTCGAGCTCGCAACGTCTGACTTTGTACCGGCTGAACAATTCGATGAACACTTCCCGCTGCAATTGCATCAATTGCTTTTAATAGCAAAGGGACACCAACTTCACCAATCAATTTATTTAAACGCTCAGGTGATTTAGTACCTAATGGAATATATGTTTTTTCTTGAAAAATAATATCGCCAGCATCCTCTCCAGCATCTATGTAATGAACGGTGGCGCCTGGGTTCATTTCCATTTCGTAATATTGCCAGAAGTCAGGATTAGGACCACGATAACTTGGCAGATAAGAAGGATGCAAATTAATAGCGCCCAAAGAAGGAATACTTAATACATCTTCTTTCAATAATTGAGACATACTAAAAACCACGATTAGATCTGGCTTTTTGTCTTCAATCCATGGAATTATCTCTTTCGAATTCCCTTTCCATATGAAATTATATGGTGTACTATTTTTCTCACAGAACTGCTTTAAAGATTTATTTTTTCGAGAAAAAATTCCACGAATTGATTTTAAAAACTTTAAAAGTAAATTTTGTTTATTAACTTTCGAAAAATTACGGGGCATGGATTCCAGAACAGCAACAATTTCATGGCCAGACGAAAATATTGGCTGCACCGCTCTTGAAATTCCTTGCGTGATTAATAAAATTCTTAATTTTTTCATTTTACTTTTTATTTATTGAAAAACCATATGTCATTAATAAATTAATTACCTGCATGAAACAGTGCCCTGCAGAGTAAGCAATTAAGGCCCATTTAACATCAGACAACCAGAAACCTAATAATATTGAAGATGCAGCAATTGAAATTAAACCGACTTGCCACAGCAAATCCAGGCGTTGTTTTTCTGCAATCATGAACATGCCACTTAACGGGCCAGCTACAAAATCAAAGAAAAATTTCGGCACTAGAATTTGTGCATATTCACCTGCAATACGCCAATGCTCGCCAAATACCCATCCAAAAAAACTGGGAGCAGCAAAGAAAAATATAAAAAACGGAAGAAAAGAAATTAAAAAAAGCCGTTTAAATGTTTTAATATAAATTAATTTGCAATTACCCTGATGTGCATATGCTTTACTTGCCTCTTGCCGAAACACATCCCCCAAAGCCGTCGCTACCAGTGAAATAGGAGCACCCAAAACGCGTTGAGTCAATGTGAAAAATCCGGCAGTGGATGCATTAAATAAAGTACTTAATAACAAAACCGGCATTTGACCCGATGCAGTGTTAAAGCCATGGGCTGCAATCAAATACTTGGGAAAGTTAATGTACTTTTTCGCCAATGCCTTCATGCGGGGTAAGCGTAACGAGAAGATTAATCCTTTATCTTCCCGCCAAATCATATGAGCAAGCGCAGTGGTTGCTAAAAATTGTCCAGTAACTTGGCCCGCCATTAATCCCGCCTCTCCTGCACGTGAATAGCTAAGTTGTGCAACGGCGCTGCTACAACTTTGCAAAGTGCGGCTTATAGCAAGTCGTTTGTATTGTGCTTTGCGATTGCTCCAATAGGTCATTCCTTGGTAGACGCCCATGAGGCAAGTTGAAATTGGCACCCAGTACAGCAAAGGAGCCAGCTTTGGATTACCGAGAAGATCTGCAATATGCTGCTTAAATAGCAAGACCATTAATAAAAGAAAAACGCTAACTACTGCGCTTAGCAAAATAACAAGTGCAGCAATGTGCAACGCATCTCGTTCTTTACGTGGTAGTAAGATGGCTTGCTCATAACGCCCGGTTACCAGCACTGCTGCGATTGAAACCACAGCTATGTAAAGTGCAAATAAACCAAACTCTTCAGGGCTGTACAAGCGTGTAAGGATAGGACTGACGGCAATTGGAATAGCCTGCGCTAGGCTGGTACCGGTCATCAAAGTGAGGACATTGCGGGCGTAAGCGCTTTTAGGAAGTAAATTTCGCATGCGCTTTAATTCATGATGCTTTTGAATACACTGCGTGCTGTTGCGGCATAACGCTTGGCACCCTCTTCATTCAAGTGGTGCTCATCTAGGTAGATCGGTACGCCATCAGCAAAAGGCGCTTGGGTAAACAAGCCAGAAGATTCGAAATTTAAACTGACCGTACTCGAATAGAGTTCTGCGTACTGCCGCAGAATTAAGTTGGTTTGCGCATAAGCGGGGTCAATATCAATTATTGAATCAAGACCCAGTGCTCTGAATCGTATGGCCCGCAGCGGGTTCTTTCTTAATAAAGGCTCTTGTTCAAGAAGATAAATTTCCTTACCCGCCTGACTTTGCTCTGACAAAAAAACATTCAAAGCCTTTTTAAAGTCCTCAGATGCCAATTGCCAGTTCCAGCTTGCAGCCAGAAATAGCACCTTTGTGTGCGGCAAATATTTCTTGGCCTGCTCAATTTGTTCCAAACAGGGTCGATGTGCCCACTCAGCAATACGCTGATAATCAAACCCTGGAATGGTCACGCAACTGCTGGCAGTTATGATGCGCGCCTTGAACCCCAAATCCTTTCCCAACTGGTCAAAAAAGAGATTGAGCATGGCTGCATGAGAATCGCCCAGAACCAGCACTTCCTTGTCGCTGTTCAGATCACCTTTGAGGCAATCGTCAACGATCTGTCCATGGCAAATTGTTGCGGGATCAGCGTAGCGCTGATATTCGACGGGCAGCGGTGGAGGTGATAGCGTTTGATTGATTTTGGCCATGCCGACCCCCACTCCCAAGACCGAACCAGCCAGTAAACCGTAACCCAGCATTTTTCTCAGACGGGGCAGGTTGCTCGAACGTAGTGGTATTTCTACCCAATAAAACGACAAGCATGCCAAGAGCCAGGTCAAGGCAATAAACAGCAGACTAAACGGTACATCCAGTACTTGCGTGCCTGTGTAGTAGCGCAGCAAGGCCAATACCGGCCAATGCCACAGATAGAGTGAATACGACAGTTCGCCCAGAAAGACCATAGGCTTGCTTGCCAGCACTCGCTCTACCCCACCTTGAGCAGGGTGCAGCAGAGCGAGTGCAGCTCCAGCCACAGGCAACAAGGCCAGCAAACCGGGGAAAGGTCCAAGTTGAGGCTGCAAAGTGGCAGCCGCGATGATCAAGACCATTCCTAATTTGTTGAGCCAAGGCTTGCTTTCCTTTGATGCTTTGCCAGCATACGAATGGAGTGCTACGAGCGCTCCAGCAAAGAATTCCGGCAGGCGCGCATATAAGCTGTAGTAAGTTGCCTGCTCGATACCCAGTACACGCAGACGATATTCCGCTAAGCAGGTGAAGCCGAGCAGCAACGTTGCAAACAACCATTTGAGCGTCTTGACGGGCAGTAGCAAAACCAGCAGTGGGGCCAGCAGGTAGAACTGGATTTCTACTGCCAGCGACCAAGTGTGCAGCAGGGGTTGTTCATGACTAGCAGGAGCGAAATAATCACCAAAGCCAGCAAAGTAATTGTTACTGTTGAACCATGCTGCCTGATTCAGGCCTTTTTTATAAATGGCAAGATCTTGCGGCAAAAACAGGACTGCAGCGAGCAAAGAGACTACCGTCAGCATTGCAAAATACGCAGGTGCAATCCGTTTCAAGCGACTGACGTAGAAGTACTGCAGCGTATCAAAGAGCCGGTAATCTGATTGATTTTTTTTGTGCAGCAATATGCTGACAATCAAAAAACCAGAGATAACCAGGAATATGTCGACCCCGACAAACCCACCAGGCATCCAGGCAGGGTTGAAATGAAACAACATCACAACCGACACCGCAATGGCACGCAGACCTTGGATGTCGGGGCGGTAATTAATGGCGCTCATTAACCAGCCGATTTATGCTGCTCGCTACTGCTGGGCAACTAATGTTGCAATTTGGGTAATGCTTTCTTCGCCCAAATAAGGGTGCATGGGCAAACTGACCACCTTCTGCGCAACTGCATCACCCACAGGTAAATATGCACCCGCATCCGCCACAGCAGGCTGCAGATTCAACGGTATTGGGTAATGCACTGCTGTAGGAATGCCTTGCACCTTAAGCTTGTCTTGCACTTGCTGGCGGTTGGGCACCTGCAGCGTGTATTGGGCCCATGCGCTGGTGTTGCAGGACTCAATATGTGGAAGCTGAATGCCAGACGCTTCGTCACCTTCTTGTACGAACTTTCGCAACGCATCAGCGTATTGCTGGGCGACTTGCTGGCGCTGGGCAATTTCTTGGTCCAGAATAGCCAGTTTCGGCAGCAAAATTGCAGCCTGAAGCGTGTCCAAACGGCTATTCACACCTACGCGAACATGGTGGTAGCGGCGATCTTGCCCATGGCGAGCAATCTGGCGCATTACTTTGGCCAGTTCATCATCATTGGTAAAAATAGCCCCACCATCACCGTAGCAGCCCAAGGGTTTGCTTGGAAAGAAACTGGTACAGGCAATAGTGGTGAGATTGCAGCTTTTTCGCCCCTTGTATGTTGCTCCAAAACTTTGGGCAGCATCTTCAATGACAGTCAAGCCGTGTTTCGCGGCAATCACATTGATGGCGTCGTAATCGGCACATTGCCCGTAAAGGCTCACGGGGATGATCGCTTTGGTCCGCGGGGTGATGGCTGCTTCTAACAACTGTGGGTCAAGATTGCAGGTACGTGGATCAATATCTACGTATACAGGCTTGGCACCCAGCAAAGCTACGGTTTCAGCCGTTGCGATGTAGGTAAAACCAGGAGTAATGACTTCATCACCGGGTCCAATACCCAATGCCATTTGGGCGATTTGCAAAGCATCTGTGCCGTTAGCCACTGAAATGCAATATTTTGCACCGGTATAAGCTGCTAATTTTTCTTCTAGTTCAGCAACTTCTGGCCCCAAAATGTATTGGCCATGATCCAATACACGCTGAATACCAGCATCAATTTCTTTTTTTAAATTCTGATACTGCGTTTTAAGATCAATAAATTGCATGGCTTACTCAGGCTGGTTGTTGTATGACGGTAGTGCCACTTAATACATAAAGCTTTCCGGAGTGCGCGCAGACTACTTGCCCTTCTCCTTTAAGCGGCAGATTTAGTTGTTCGCCAAATTCGCTCATCCAGCCAATTTGCTTTGCGGGTACACCCACCATCAGTGCGTAATCTGGCACATCTTTATTCACCACCGCGCCTGCGCCTACAAATGCATAGGCACCCACCGTGGCACCGCAGACAATGGTGCAGTTGGCGCCCAAAGTGGCGCCTTTCTTAACCAAAGTATCGCGATATTCATTTTTTCGCTCAATCAAAGAGCGGGGGTTATAAACGTTGGTGAAGACCATACTTGGGCCGCAGAACACGCCGTCTTCCAGTGTTACGTTGTCATAAACGCTCACGTTGTTCTGTACTTTGCAATGATCGCCAATCACGACTTTGTTACCAACAAAGACGTTTTGTCCCAGCGAAACACCGCGGCCAATTTTTGCCTGCGCACAGACATGAACAAAGTGCCAGATACGGCTACCTTCTCCAATCTGCGCGCCCTCGTCGACGATGGCGCTGGAATGCACTGAATAATTCATGAATCAGCGCTCCAGTGGCAATGCAACGCGAACGCCATCGCGTGCTGAGCGGTACATGGCGGTCAGTAACTCTAGGCTCTTGAGTCCTTCACGGCCATCAGTTTCCGCCTCTGCTTGGCCTTGCAGGGTTTTGATGACGTTGTCGTAGTACAGCGGGTGGCCAAAACCATAAACGCTGGTTGTGGCATAGCTGGCCTGCTTGATCTCTTCATCTTCCGGACGCTGATCTGCAAACTGCCATTGCTGAATTTCATTGACAGCTACGCCCCCTACACGGACCGTACCCTTTTCACCCAAGATGGTGATGCTGCCTTCCAGATTTTTGGGATACGTGAGCATGGTGACATTTAAGGTACCCATGGCACCATTGCGCCAGCGTATGGCAGAAACGCCTGTGTCTTCAGCCTGAATATTGCGTGCCAGCGTTCCGGTATAGCTCATTACGCTTTCGACTGGGCCAATCAGCCAGTTGAGCAAGTCAATATAGTGGCTGGCCTGGTTCATAAAGGCCCCGCCGTCCCATTCCCACGTACCACGCCACTTTGCAGCGTCGTAATACTCTTGGGGACGCGTCCAGAACACATTCAGGGCAACGCTATATATGCGGCCAAAACGACCCTGCTCTACTGCTTGCTTTAGCAGTTGCAAAGTTGCATTGCGGCGGTTTTGTTTCACAACAAAGAGCTTGACCCCTGCGTCGTCGCAGGCTCGTACCATGCCCAAAGCTTCGTGCCATTGTGTGGCCATCGGCTTTTCGCTGACTACATGTCGCCCCGACTGCGCAACTTCAATCGCTTGCCTGGGATGAAGGCCACTGGGTGTGGTCAGTATCACGGCATCAGCCGTTGTCTTGGCTAACAGCGCCTGCAAAGATGCATGGCCTTGGGCTCCGGTTTTCTCGACAGCTTGTGCCAGCGCTGCAGGGTCAATGTCACAGACATCCACCACCTCGCACCGATCCTTGTGCTGATCCAAAGCACCAAAGTGGTTGGCTGAAATACGGCCAGCACCAACGAGTGCAAAGCGAACTTTTCGGTCTTGAACAGGGGTCAGCATAAACGTCTCAATTACAAGCGGAAGATGGAAAAACCTTGGGCAGCCAGCGCATGGCGGTCGTATAAAGACTTCACATCGACCAGAACTGGCTGATTGCCCCGAGTCAAAGCCTTGAGTTGCGCCCCAGACAAGCTGCGATATTGGTTGTGCCCCACGGCTACCACCAGAGCGTCCACTGGATGTGCTTCATCAATTTGCCCCAAGGTAATGCCATATTCGTGGCTCACCTCTTGTGCATCAGCCCATGCGTCAGCAACAACAACCTGCGCGCCCCAGGCTTCAAATTCATGCACCATGTCCACAACCTTGCTGTTGCGGATGTCCGGGCAGTTTTCCTTGAAAGTGAGGCCCATCACACCAATACGGCAGCGCGGCACGTCCATGCCGTTTTGCAGCATCAGCTTGACAGTATTGCGAGCGACATAACGCGCCATGTTGTCGTTAATTCTGCGTCCCGCCAAAATCACTTGCGGGTGATATCCCACCTGCTCAGCTTTGTGCGTCAGGTAGTAGGGGTCCACGCCAATGCAGTGACCGCCCACCATTCCAGGACGGAAAGGCAAGAAGTTCCACTTGCTGCCGGCGGCCTCCAGTACATCCAGAGTGTCAATTCCCAAACGGGCAAAAATCACTGAAAGCTCGTTGACCAGCGCAATATTCAGGTCACGCTGCGTGTTCTCAATCACCTTGGCAGCTTCTGCCACCTTGATGCTGCTTGCCAGATGCGTGCCTGCAGTGATGATTTCACGGTACAGGCCATCGACCGCTGCAGCCACTTCTGGGGTGCTGCCACTGGTGATTTTTTTAATCGTGGTCAGTGTGTTGACCTTGTCGCCTGGGTTGATGCGCTCAGGGCTATAGCCACAGAAAAAATCCTGATTGAATTTCAGACCACTTATGCGCTCAAGCTCCGGAACACAAACCTCTTCGGTCGCCCCCGGATATACCGTGGACTCATAAATCACCACATCGCCAGCTTTCAAAGCAGCACCCACGGTTTGGCTGGCTTTGATCAACGGCGTCATATCTGGACGATTTGCCTGATCAACAGGCGTTGGCACCGTCACGATAAACACCTTGCAGGCACGCAGATCTTCAATCTCGTGGCTGTATTGAAGGTGAACCGCGCTGCGCAGCTGCTCGGGGCTGCATTCCAAAGTGTGGTCTTGCCCGCCGCGCAGCTCATCGATGCGCCGTGCGTTGATATCAAACCCTAAAGTCTTTCGCTTGGTGCCGAATTCGACTGCAAGGGGCAGACCTACGTAGCCAAGACCAATAATGGCAATGCTGGCATCAGAAAAGTTCATCGTGTTAACTTCTTTTTAATGTGTTTACCCACCCCAAGCTGAGGAACAGCAGGGAAATAGCACTTTTTATACGGCCAGTTTTGCCAGATCTGCCACCCGGTTCATGGCTACATGCAATGCTGCCAGCAGACCTAAGCGGTTGGCCTTCAAAGCGGCATCTTCGGCATTCACCATGACGTGCTCAAAGAACGCATCCACCGGAGCACGCAATGCTGCCAAGGTTTGCAAACTTGCGGTGTAGTCCCCTGCTTCAAACTGCTGCTGCGCCTTGGGTGCAACGGATTGCAATGCTGCAAACAGGTCTTTTTCAGCCTGCTCTGCCAGCAACGCCTCGTTCACCTGAGGTTGAACTTCTGTTTCGGCTTTCTTCAGGATATTGCCGACACGCTTATTAGCGGCTGCCAGTGCTTGCGCTTCAGGCAATGCGGCAAAGGCACGTACGGCTTCGAGGCGCTTTTGCACATCGGCCAGGCGCTGTGGGCGCAAAGCCAGCACAGCTTCTACTTCCTGAGCGCTGAAACCTTGTTCACGCAGATTGACCGACAGGCGGTCGTAGAAGAACTCCACCAGCTGCGCCGTTGCGTCGGTGATCTTGTTGCCAAAAGCTGGCACAGCGCTGACGAGTAGCGTTTGCAGATCCAAGGGCAGATCTTTTTCGACCAGCATGCGGATCACGCCCAGCGCATGGCGGCGCAGGGCGAAGGGGTCACGGTCACCGGTGGGCAGATTGCCGATACCGAACATGCCCACCAGCGTTTCCAGCTTGTCGGCAAGCGCCACCACCACGCCAGCATTGCCACGCGGCAGGTCGTCGCCCGCAAAGCGGGGTTTGTAATGGTCTTCAATGGCGTCGGCCACCGCTACATCCAAACCGTCGTTCAATGCGTAGTAACGGCCCATGGTGCCTTGCAGCTCTGGGAACTCGCCCACCATGTCGGTTACCAAATCGGTCTTGGCCAGCATGGCGGCCTGGTCGGCTTGCTGCACCAATTGCGCGTCACCCATCTGCTGGGCGATGGCTTTGGCAATGGCGCGCACACGCTCTACGCGTTCGCCTTGGGTGCCCAGTTTGTTGTGATAAACCACCTTGCCCAGGCCCTCAACACGCGAAGCCAGTGTTTTCTTGCGATCTTGGTCAAAGAAAAACTTGGCATCAGCCAGACGGGGGCGCACGACGCGTTCATTGCCTTCAATGACGGCCGATGCGTCTTGCGGTGTGATGTTGCTGACAATCAAAAACTGGTGCGTCAGCTTGCCTTGCGTATCCAGCAGGGGGAAGTACTTCTGATTGGCCTTCATGGTCAAAATCAGGCATTCCTGCGGAACGTTCAAGAACTCTTTTTCGAACTCGCAGACCAGTACGTTGGGTCGCTCGACCAACGCGGTGACTTCGTCCAGCAGTGCGGCGTCTTCAATCGGGCGCACACCGCCACCCACTCGCTCAGCCGCGGCCTGCAACTGGCGGGCGATCTCTGCGCGGCGCTCGGTAAAGCTGGCAATCACTGCGCCCTCTTCGCGCAATTGCTCTGCGTAGCTGTCAGCGTTGCGAATGACCACCGGGTTCACTCTGGCTTCAAAGCGGTGACCGTGCGTGGCAGAGCCTGCCGTCAGACCCAAAGCCTTCACACTGATCAGCACTTGCGTGCCGTGCATGACCACCAGCCCATGCGCAGGGCGCACGAAGTTCACACTGGTCCAGCCATCTTGCAACTGATAGCGCATGACCTTGGGGATGGGCAGCTTGGTGAGTGCTTCATCCAGCGCTTTTTGTACGCCGTCTGCCAGCGAAACGCCTTTGGCGGTGGAGGCAAAGAACAGGGTTTCAGCCTTGCCTTCACCCTGGCGCTGCAGGCTGGCCACGGCAGAAGCATCAGCCCCCAGAGCAGCCAGCTTCTTGAGCAGTGCGGGCGTGGGCTTGCCATCGGCATCCAGCGCCACGGCAACCGGCATCAGTTTTTGCGACACTGCCTTGTCTTCGGCCTGAGACAGCACTTCAGTCATGTGCGCCGCCAGACGACGGGGCGATGCGTAAGCCGTCAGGCGCGATTCGCTGGAGGCCAGCAGACCTTGTGCCTTGAGTTGCTCAAACAGCACGCCAGCAAAAGCATCTCCCAGCTTTTGCAATGCCTTGGGTGGCAGCTCTTCAACAAACAGTTCAACAAGAAGATTCGATGCGTTCATAGTATTTGATAGCTTCCAGCACTTAACAGATAAGGGCTAGAGGCTGATTTGATTAGTATTTAACAGCGACCGCTTAAGCGGCCTTCTTGCTTTGTTGCTCTGCGGCTTTGGCCAGCTCGGCCAGCACTTCGTCGGCATGTGCTTTGGGTGCCATGGGAAAGCCCAGGCGCGCACGGCTGTCCAGATAGCTCTTGCCCACTGCGCGGGCCAGATTGCGGATGCGGCCGATATACGCTGCACGCTCAGTTACCGAGATGGCGCCACGTGCATCCAGCAGGTTGAAGGTGTGGCCGGCCTTGAGCACCTGCTCATAGGCGGGCAGCGCCAGCTGTGCCTCAATCAAGTTGCCCGCTGTTTCTTCGTGCGCGGTGAAGGCGCTGAACAAGAAGTCAATATTGGAGTGGTCGAAGTTATAGGTTGACTGCTCCACCTCGTTTTGGTGGTACACGTCGCCATAGCTCAGGCCGTCTGTCCAGGTGAGGTTGTATACGTTGTCCACGCCTTGCAGGTACATGGCCAGACGTTCCAGGCCGTAAGTGATCTCGCCCGTTGCAGGCTTGCAGTCAATACCTGCCACTTGCTGGAAGTAGGTGAACTGCGTCACCTCCATTCCATTGAGCCAGACTTCCCAGCCCAGGCCCCATGCGCCCAGCGTTGGGTTTTCCCAGTCGTCTTCCACAAAGCGGATGTCGTTTTTCTTCAGATCAAAGCCCAGCGCTTCCAGCGATCCCAAGTACAGCTCCAGAATGTTGTCAGGTGCTGGCTTCAAAACCACTTGAAACTGGTAGTAGTGCTGCAAGCGGTTGGGGTTCTCGCCATAGCGGCCATCCTTGGGGCGGCGGCTGGGCTGCACATAAGCGGCCTTCCATGGCTCAGGGCCAATAGCGCGCAGGAAAGTGCCTGTGTGAGAAGTACCGGCACCCACTTCCATGTCATACGGTTGGAGCAAGGCGCAGCCGTGGTCGGCCCAGTAGGACTGCAGTTTCAGAATGATTTGTTGAAAGGTCAGCATGACTTCAGGAAATGTCTTGGCTGCGCAAACTTGCTGCGCTGGCGCGTGGTGTTGGTGGTGAAACGCTCACAGCAAACGGGCACAACAAGTGCCACGCACAGGCGCGTGTAAAGCAGCGATTCTAGGCCCCTAGGCCCTGCTTTTCTGTGCCTGTTTGTGTGACCGTGCTTGCCACGTCGACTTAAGGTTTAAAAAAGAGAGCTTCAATGGCTTTCAAAACAAGCATTTCAGATATTTTCACCTTCCATTTACTTAATCCACCTGCGATTAAAGCTCTCTTTTTTGACATTTTGTAATGTATGCAAAGAAAAACGCCGCTCTACAATGCTTGGCACTGTTTGCTTTGACCACTGCTTACCGCTTGCAAGGATTGGCATGAACCTGTTCAACATCATCAAAAACCAGCTGATTGAAGTCATCGAGTGGACCGATGATTCGCGCGACACCCTGTCCTACCGCTGGCCGGATGACGACAAGGAAATCAAGAACGGCGCACAACTGATCGTGCGCGAGTCGCAGCAGGTGCAGTTTGTGGCCGCTGGCCAGTACGCCGACCTGTTTGGCCCCGGCAAGCACACCTTGACCACCGAGAACGTGCCGGTGCTGTCCACCATACTGGGCTGGAAATACGGCTTTCAGTCGCCCTTCAAGTGCGATGTGTACTACATCAACACGCGTCTGTTTACAGGCAACAAATGGGGCACCTCCAACCCGGTGCTGATGCGCGATAAGGATTTTGGCGTGGTGCGCATCCGCGCCTTTGGTTCATACGACTTTCGCATCGTTGAGCCAGCCAAGTTTTTGAAGGAAGTGGCGGGCACCGACCAGAACTTCCGTCTGGATGAGTTTGCCGACACCATGCGCTCGCGCATCGTTAGCGTGTTCACCGAGGCGCTGGCCAGGGCGCAAGTGCCGGTGCTGGACGTGGCAACGCGCTACAGCGACTTGGGCGATGCGCTTGTGCAAATCATCAACCCGGCGATGGTCAACAAATACGGTATTGAGGTGACCACCTTTGTGCTGGAAAACGTCTCCGTCCCACCGGAGGTGGAAGAAGCCATCGACAAGCGCTCCAGCATGAGCGCGATTGGCAACCTCAACGACTATGTGAAGTACCAGATGGGCCAGGCCATGACCAACGGCGGTGAAGGCGCTGCTGCCGCCACCATTCCCGCAACCATGGCCATGGGCTTTGGCATGGCGCAGGAAATGATGAAGCAAATGCAGCAGCCTGCTGCCCCAGCGCCCGCTTTTGGCGCGCAAGTATCCAGCGATCCGTTTTCGCCTGCCGCGGGACAGTCGGTACAAGTGCCCTCGCCCGCGGCCACAGGTCTGCAGGTCTACACACCAGAGCAAGCCGCGCAGGTACTGGGCGTGGAAGCAGCCGATGTGCTGGCCGAGCTGGAAGCCGGCAACCTCAAAGGCCGCAAGATTGGCACGAACTGGCGCATTGCGCAGGCTGCGTTGGACGAGTTCTTGCGCGGTGCATAAGAACACCACCTGAGCCGCTATGCGGCCTCCCCCACTGGGGGACACGGCAGCCTTGCTGCGGAGCGGCCCTTGCTCGCTGCCCCACGCTTTTCTCAGCGCCCTGTTTTCCTTTTAGCTGTGACTGACACTTCTTCCTACGCACCAGCCCCTGATGTACCCAAGCCCTCCATGGTGCGCAAGCACCCGTGCCCGGAGTGCGGCGCCAATCTGGAGTGGAATGCCAAGGCGCAATCGCTCAAATGCCCGTACTGCGGCACCGTGGTGCCGTGGAGCGAGGAAGTCCGAGAAGAACTGGGCCAGGCCATCGTTGAGCAAGACTTGGCCGAAGCACTCAGCCAACTGCCCAATGGGCGCGGCTGGGGCCTGCGGCGCAATGAGGTGCAATGCCAAAACTGCCGCGCAATTTCAGTGTTTGTGGATGGGCGCGTCGCGCAGCGCTGTGACTTTTGTGGCTCCCCTGCCATCGTGGCGCATGAAAATGGCACCGATGCCATCACCCCGCAAAGCATCCTCCCGTTCAAGGTCAGTGATGGGCAGATCCGCGACCAGATTCGCCAGTGGTATGGCTCACGCTGGTTTGCACCCAACAAGCTCAAGCACGCCGCACTGACAGACACGCTGCATGGCGTATACCTGCCGTACTGGACGTTTGATGCCTATGTCAGCGCCACATGGCAAGCCGAGGCGGGGTATTACTACTACACCACCGAAAGCTACCGTGATGCCAACGGCAACACCCAGACACGGCAAGTGCGCCACACGCGGTGGCAGGCGGCATCGGGCCAGCTCAAGCATTTTTTTGATGACGAATTAGTGCCCGGCACCGTGGGTGTGCATGCCAAGCTGCTGCGTGCGGTGGAGCCATTTCCCACCACCACTGACCTTCAGCCCTACACCCCAGAGTTTGTACGCGGCTGGACGGTGGAGCGCTACCAGGTGGATTTGCACAAAGCCGCCACACTCAATGAGCAGGACATGGACCATCAGGTGCAAGCCATGTGTGCACACCAGGTGCCCGGCGATACCCACCGCAATCTGCGCGTGCAGCGTCAGTACGCAGGCCGCACCTTCAAACATGTGCTGGTGCCCGTCTGGGTGGTGGGCTACACCTACGGCAGCAAAAACTACCAGATCGTCGCCAATGGCTATACCGGTCAGATTGCAGGGGAGCGGCCGTACAGCTGGGTGAAGATTTTCTTTGCTGTGCTATGTGCGGTGCTGGTATTGCTCACGGTGATGACCTGGGTACAAAACAGTTAATGGGCCATCCACTCAATGCACCCAGAAAAACGGCAGCCCATGGCTGCCGTTTTTCTTTCAATGCCGCGTGTTTTTGCTTTTAGGCCGCAAAGACTTCTGCATTCTTGAAAGCAGGCTGCTTTTGGTCTTTGTCTGACAACAGAAAGTCCACACCCAAATCAGGCCACTGGATACCGATGTCTGCATCGTTCCACGCCATGCCCCGGTCAGACTGGGGTGCGTAGTGCGCCGTGGTTTTGTACATCACATCCGCAGTCGCACTAAGCACCAGAAATCCATGGGCAAATCCAGGAGGAATCCAAAGCTGCCGGGCATTCTCGGCGGAGAGGTGATGGCTCGTCCATTTTCCAAAATTTGGAGAGCTCTTTCGAATATCAACCACAACGTCCCAAATCTCGCCTTGAATCACATAGATCAATTTTCCCTGTGCAAAAGGAGCAACTTGATAATGCAGGCCTCTTAAAACACCTCGCCGACTGTGACTTAAATTGTCTTGCAAGAAAAGGACATCATCGCCTAAAAAATCAGCATAAACACGCTGATTAAAGGCTTCTTGAAAAGACCCACGAGCGTCCATCCAGACTTTGGGCTCGAGCAACATCAGTTCAGAAAAAACTGTGGGTATTTTTCTCAAAACTTAGGCCCTTTAATAAATTGCATTAAATATTTTCCATAGCCATTTTTAAGCAGCGGCTGGGCCAGTTTTTCTATTTGTGCTGCGTCAATCCACCCTGAGCGAAATGCAATTTCCTCTGGGCAAGATACTTTCAAGCCCTGCCTTTGTTCCAGCGTAGCGATGAACTGCCCGGCCTCTAGCAAACTATCGTGTGTTCCGGTATCCAGCCAGGCATAGCCACGGCGCATGAGCTGCACATTCAACTGATTTTTTTCGAGGTACAACCTATTCAAGTCAGTGATTTCCAACTCACCACGCAGCGATGGTTGGAGGCCCTTGGCCATTTCTACGACTTGTGCATCGTAGAAATACAGTCCTGTGATTGCAAAATTGGATTTTGGATTTTCCGGTTTTTCTTCTACAGACAGCACTTTGCCGTGTTCATCAAATTCAGCAACGCCATAGCGAGAAGGATCTTGAACATGATAGGCAAACACCGTGGCACCAGATTTTTGGTCACTGGCTTCTTTGAGTAAGCGCTGGAAATCATGGCCATAGAAGATGTTGTCGCCCAACACCAGGGCACTGGGTGCACCGTTGAGAAACTTCTCGCCAATCAAAAATGCCTGTGCCAATCCATCAGGGCTGTGCTGTACCTCGTAATGAAGGCTCAATCCCCATTCACTGCCATCACCCAGCAGTTGCGCAAAACGCGGCGTATCTTGCGGCGTACTGATAATCAAAATGTCTCGGATACCCGCCAGCATCAAAGTACTCAGCGGGTAGTAAATCATGGGCTTGTCATAGACAGGCAGTAGCTGCTTGCTGATGGCTAGCGTGGCCGGGTGCAGACGTGTGCCGGAGCCACCCGCCAAAATAATGCCTTTGCGCTGTGGAGTCATAATGTTCACAAATTAATAGCATCGAGTGCTTGCCAGTCAATAATTTAGCCTGCTTTTACTTGAACTCACAAGATCTCGCGCAACATGCGGTCTACACCTTGCTGCCAGACAGGCAGATGCAGCCGCATGGCAGCCTGCAACTTGGCAGTGCTAAGGCGTGAATTCAATGGCCGCTGGGCAGCCGCTGGGAAGGCCGTTGTGGGCACCGCAGCTACATGTTGCACTTTCCAGGGCAGCTCAGGGCGCAGAATTTGCGCCTGGGCAATGACGTAGCTGGCATAGGCATGCCATGTGGTTGCGCCACCTGCAACCAAGTGGTACAGGCCTAGATCGTGGTCGCGCGCTGTGACGTGGCGTATGGCATGGGCAGTGATATCGGCAATCAGATCAGCGCCTGTTGGCGCCCCCCACTGATCGTTGATGACGCTGAGTTCGTCATTTTCTTGCGCCATACGCAGCATTGTCTTAGCAAAGTTTCTTCCACGCGCGGCATACACCCAACTGGTACGAAAGATCAGGTGACGGCATCCCGTCGCCTCAATGCGCTGCTCGCCTTCAAGCTTGGTGCGGCCATAAACCGACAGTGGCCCTGTGGTATCACCCTCTTTGCGTGCAGTGCAGCCACTGCCGTCAAACACATAGTCAGTGCTGTAGTGCACCAACAAGGCACCCAGGGATTGCGCCTGCAGTGCCATCACCTCGGGGGCCTGAGCATTCAGGCGCAATGCCAGCGCCGGTTCTCCCTCTGCCTTGTCCACTGCTGTGTGCGCCGCAGCATTCACAATCACGTCAGGGTGTGCGTTACGGATGGTCTGCGCCAGCCCTAGCAAGTCACTCACATCACCGCACAGGCCGTCAGAGGGCGTTCGGTGCTGCAATGCGATCACTTCGCCCAAAGGGGCCAGGCTGCGTTGAAGCTCCCAGCCAACCTGTCCGGTACTTCCGAACAGCAAAATCTTCATGCGCCACCCTCTAGGCTGTATTGCTTTTGCACCCAATCACGGTAGCTACCAGACTGCACGTTGGCGACCCACTGTGGGTTGTCCAGATACCACTGGACAGTTTTGCGAATACCAGTTTCAAACGTCTCAGTCGGCTTCCAGCCCAGCTCACGTTCAAGCTTGCGCGCGTCCATGGCATAACGCCGGTCATGCCCAGGCCGGTCTGTCACAAAGACCATTTGCTCTGCATACGACTTGTGGTCCGCACGAGGGCGCAGCTCATCGAGCAGCGCACACACGGTTGTGACGATGTCGATATTGGCCTTTTCATTCCAGCCACCCACGTTATAGGTATCCCCCAGCTTGCCCGCATCCAGCACACGGCGGATCGCGCTGCAATGGTCACGCACATACAGCCAGTCGCGCACTTGCATTCCATCTCCATAGATGGGCAGTGGCTTGCCCGCCAAGGCATTCACAATCATCAGTGGGATCAATTTTTCAGGGAAATGCAGCGGCCCATAGTTGTTGCTGCAATTGGTGGTCAGCACCGGCAGGCCGTAGGTATGGTGCCAGGCACGCACCAAGTGGTCAGATGCCGCTTTGGAAGCGGAGTACGGGCTGTTCGGGGCGTAGCTGTGCGCTTCGGTAAAAGCCGGATCGTGGGGCGCCAGCGAGCCATAAACTTCATCGGTAGAGACGTGCAAGAACCGAAAGCAGGTTCTGGCAGCACCCTCTAGATCACTCCAGTAAGCACGCGCCGCTTGCAGCAAGCGAAAAGTACCCACCACGTTGGTCTGAATAAAGTCATCTGGCCCATGAATGGAGCGATCCACATGGCTTTCTGCCGCAAAGTTGATGATGGCACGCGGTTGGTGCTGGGCCAGCAACTGCGCCATTGCCTCGCCATCAGTAATATCAGCCTGCACAAAGATGTGGCGCGCATCGCCATGCAGGCTGGCCAAGTTTTGCAGATTGCCCGCGTAGGTCAGCTTGTCAACATTGACGACTGGCTCATCCGTTGCATCCAGCCAGTCGAGAACAAAATTTGCGCCAATGAAGCCTGCGCCACCGGTGACAAGAATCATGGTACTTGGAGTAATTCAGGTGTAAGCACGCATTATCGTGACACCAGCCCTTATCTCCGGCGGCTGTGCATCACCCCCAGCGTTGCTGTGCCATCACCAGCAAGCCTTCAAAGATCAGGTTGTCGACCAGCTCGAAGGGTCGCGTCATGCTGGGCACCATCTTCCAGCCCGCACCACCAGCCATCACGCAGGCTGGCTCCATGCTGCAATGCAAGTAGAGGTGCTGGTATGTGCGCTCTACGGCTCCTGCAATGGCATAGGTGCCACCACTGGTCAAGGCATCACTGGTATTTTGAGGGAATGGAGTTACCGACCCCGTTGGAACATGCAGCCCCGCCGTCCCACTTTCCAGGGCTCGCAGCATGATGCCGTGGCCCGGCAAAATCAAACCACCCAGAAAATTGCCACGTGCGTCCAGCGCATCAACAGTCACCGCAGTGCCCACCATCACCACAATCAATGGGCGTTCAATGCCGCGTTGAAGGATATGGTTGCGCGCACCAATCATGGCCACCCAGCGGTCAGCGCCTAAACGCAGTGGGTGCTCATAACCATTTGTCACCCCCGCTTCCTGCACCGACGGCACCACCCATTTGGGCTCCAGCTCCCAGCCCAGCATCAACTCCATCTGATCGTGCACGCGCCGCCGTGCTGTTTCACCCGCCACCACGCAGCCCAGCATGTGCGTAGGCGCGGGCAACTTGCTCCAGGGGCCCTCCGCTAAACGCTCAATGTGCTCCAGGAACTCAGCGCCATGGGCCAGCAAAGCTGCTCCAGGTCGTGGTGCGTCATACATCGCCCACTTCAGGCGCGTGTTGCCGATATCGATGGCCAGAAAAGTCATGGGCGGCATTATCAAGAATTTTCCGCCGAGACTCGTGTGCTTTGTGAAACGATTCACTGACGAATGCAGCATTTCTGCGCAAATTGTCAAGAATTCAGACGTAGGATGTGTCTGTCCTTGTGCAAACAGGTTTGCCGTTACATTGTTTGCTGCCTTTCAACTTTTTCAGGAGTGAATGTATGGGCCTGTTTAGTTTTATCAAAGAAGCTGGCGAAAAACTGTTTGGCGGCAAGGAAGCCCAAGCGGCCACCGCCCCAGAGGATCTCAACAGCAAAGCTGCTGCTGCCATTGAGACTTATATCAATGTGCAAAAACTGGGAGTGAGCAATCTGAAGGTCAGCTATGACGGCAACCAGGGTAAGGTCACTGTCGCAGGCGAGGCCCCCACGCAAGCAGTCAAAGAAAAAATTACGCTGTGCTGCGGGAATGTGGCCAACGTCACGTCGGTGGATAACCAAATGACCGTCACCAACCCAGAGCCTGAGGCCCAGTACCACGATGTAGTGCGCGGCGACACGCTGTCGGCCATTGCCAAAAAATACTATGGCGATGCCAACAAGTACCCAGCGATTTTTGAGGCCAACAAGCCCATGCTGAGCCATCCAGACAAAATTTACCCCGGTCAGAAACTGCGGATCCCGACGCTGTAAGCACAGCCTTTATATAAAAAAACGCTCTGACCAGAGCGTTTTTTTATATGCGCTTTGAAATACATCTGAACCCGCCCTTTCAGGCTGGCACCCGGTGATTGCGTACGTTCTTGAGAAATAAATCGGGTGCTTTTATCTTCGCGATATTGAGGATTGGTGCGCAATCCAGAGCCACTGCGCTTTTTACAGCAGGTGGAGAAGAAGTCATACTGATTAGTGTGATGCCTTCTCCCAGTCATTAGCGCTTTTGAAGCCGTGCGGACCTGACTCCACCGACCAGCGTGACGCGCAACCATGCCATGCAGAAGATTTTTAACGTGGTCCAAGCATCGTGATTGCGACGGCTTCAGTCATACCTAGCTAGAAATGGCGAACAGCGAGACAACAGCAGGACCCAAGGTCAGGCTAGGTCGGGCCATGACTGCTTGCCTAGCAGCATCTTGAGCTGAGTGGATAACAAAAAACCATTCATTAACGCCAAGGCAGCCCCTGCTTGCGCCAGCCTCCGCTATTGCCTCGGTGGCCATTGGCGTCGGCATCGCCTTCAAAGCCTTCAAGAATGTTGTACGCCTCAATACCCAGTTGCGCTGCGCGCGTGGCCGCTGCCACCGATCGCACACCGCTACGGCAAAGCAGCACCACTTTGCCGCCCTCAAGCACAGCCGCTTGAAGTTGCTCGTCAAAGTCTGGGTTACTGGCCATTCCAGGCCATTGCTTCCACTCGATGGGAACAGCACCGGGGACTTGGCCGACCCACGCACGCTCTGCATTGGTGCGCACGTCAACCAGTACGGCCTGACCGCTTTGCACCCACTGCCAAGCCAGTGGAGCGGGAATGTCACCGGCATATGCTGCGGCAGGCATCACTTGCAGAGTGGGCTGTGTTGTCATGGCACGCGTCCTTGCATTCAAAAAACTGGCAGAAAGTTTCTCACAGACCTTGGGCAATATCCAATAGCACCATTAAAAATATAGCTTACAACGCATTAAAAATAAGTATTTCAAATACTTTTAGCATTGAGAACCTTATTCAATAAGCGCAAGCAGCTCTTATTTTCTACAAAACCCAATCTGGGGCCGGATGCTGACGTAGCTCGGCACGCAAGCGCGCATAGTCTGGGCACGTGGCGCCCACCACGGCCCAAAACCTGGGGCTGTGGTCCATTACCCGCAAATGTGCCAGCTCGTGAACCACCACGTAATCCAGCACAGGCATGCGAAAGTGCAGCAGCCGCCAGTTGAGCATGATGCTGCCATCCTCCTTGGCACTGCCCCAGCGCGTACGGGCATTGGACAGGCGCAAGCTTTGCCACTGCACGCCCACAGAAGCAGCAAAGCGTTGCAATCGCTCGGTAAACAACGTGCGGGCATGGCGCAGCCACCATGCGTTAACCAAAGCGCGGATGCTGGCAGCAGGCGCATCCACAGGCAATGCCAAATGCAGCACCCAGCGGAGCTCTCCCACAGCCAGCAGCTCGCCGCCGCGCGGTGCGCCAGGATGCAGACTCAATTGCAAAGTGCCGCCCAGGTAGGGCAGCAAGGCCCCGTGCCGCCACTCAATACGCGGTGTTTGCTGGGTTCTGGTGCGCCGCTCTCCCAGCTTGCTGAGCACCCACTGCGCCTTGCCTTGCAGCACCGATTCAATATTGGCCACGCTGACGCGCAAGGGCGCACGCACCGTCAGGCCACTGTCTCCAACCTCCAGACCAATGCTGCGGCGACTGCTGCGCACCAGCAAATAAGCCACGCTGGCATCGCCCAAAGGGGCAACGTGCGTGGCTTGGGGGTGGGCGTAAGCGAGGAGAGGCGCGTTCAAGCTTGCGTGCCGTCGGTACTGATAGCTGCCACAGCGGGGTATGCCTCAGGATCCAGGCGGCGCATTTCCGCCTCTATCCAGTCCTGCACTTCTTGCATGAGTTCATCGTGCTTGCGGCCCGCACTTTGAATCATCGGGCCTACAGAGACGTCGACCACGCCTGGCTTTTTAATGAACGACTTGCGTGGCCAGCATTTGGCGGATGTCACCGCAATCGGCACCACTGGAGCGCCTGTCATGATGGCCAGGCGCGTAGCGCCCGTTTTGTATTCGCCCACTTGCCCACGCTCTATACGGGTTCCTTCAGGAAACATGATGACCCAGATGCCTTGGGCCAGCAAACGCTTGCCCTGCTCCACCATCTTGTGAAAGGCACGCGAGCCCTGCTTGCGGTCAATGTGGATCATGTCCAGACTGCCAATTGACCAGCCAAAAAAGGGAATGCTCAGTAGCTCCTTCTTGAACACATAAGCGAGAGAGCGGGGCATGATGGCGGGCATCAAAAACGTTTCATACGTGGACTGGTGTTTGCACAGCAGCACTACGCCTTGATCAGCGCCAGTGGGCAAATTGTCCATGCCTTGCACGCGGTACTTGATACCGCAGAACCAGCCAGCACTGTCCACACTCAGCGTGAGCCAGGCGCGTGCAATGGTCCAGCGCAGTGCAGGCGAGCCACCGCACACACGCACCAACAAAATCAGCAAGGTGTACGGGATAACAGTAATGCCCATCCACAGCATGTGGATCACAGAGCGAAGAAGCGACATGAAGGCAATCCTAAAAATGGGGCGGTGTCCACACAATGAAAGCCACCTTGGGCAATCAGTTGCTGTCCAAGGGTGAAGGTGGCGAAGAAAGTACAGTTTGCACATCCGGGGCCAGGGCATCGGCCAGCAGCTTCCAGCTGGCAAACTGGGGCACCTCCTGCGTGACCGGTGCTGCCGGTGTCTGTGCACCCAATTGCAGCCATACCAAGTTGGCACCCATTGCCTCGCCGGCTTGCAAATGCTTGTGCTCTTGACCGATCACCCACACTTCATGCGGCTCTGCGCCATAGCGGGTGGCAATCTGCTGCAGCAAACCTGGAGCGGGTTTGCGGCATGCACAATGTTCATCAGGCGCATGCGGGCAGAAAAAAACCGCTTCAATGCGGGCACCAACGGCCGCCAGCTCACGCAGCATGCGCTGGTGCAACGCATTCAGCTCGGTCACATCAAAGCTGCCACGCCCCAATCCTGGTTGGTTGGTGGCCAGCGTGACATACCAGCCACCGCGATTGAGCTGTGCAACCGCCTCGAGCGCGCCCTCTTGAGGCCGCCAGTCTTTGAACGCCACGATGGAGTCTTCGCCCTCCACGTTGAGGGTTCCGATGCAGTCCAGAATGGCAAGTTTCATAAACGTCAGGCAATCAGCGTAACCAAAGTGCAAATGATAAGAGCGGTGTCACCAGGGTGTTTGAAGCCCAAGCAACAACCGCTCTTGCAGTTTCGCAGCGCTTTTAAGCGCCGGTCCAGCGGCGCAGTGCCAAGCTGGCGTTGGTGCCACCAAAGCCAAAGCTGTTGCTCAAGACCGTGTTCAGCTGAGCGTCACGGGTTTGGGTCACCAGTGGCATGTCACCCAAAGCTTCGTCAGGCGTTTCAACATTCACCGAACCGGCAATAAACCCCTTGTTCAGCATGATCAAGCAGTAAATAGCTTCCTGCACACCCGTGGCACCCAGTGAGTGGCCAGTCAGTGACTTGGTGGACGAGAAAGGCGGCACTTGCTCGCCAAACAGCGCCTTCATGGCACGCACTTCTTGCATGTCGCCCACAGGGGTCGATGTGCCATGCGTGTTGATGTAGTCAATGGGGCCATCGACGGTTTCCATGGCCTGCTTCATGCACGCAATAGCACCATCACCCGAAGGCGCCACCATGTCTTCGCCATCACTGGTGGCACCAAAGCCCACCACTTCAGCCAAGATATTGGCACCACGTGCCAATGCATGCTCCAGGCTTTCCAGCACCACAGCACCACCGCCACCAGCGATCACAAAGCCATCACGGTTGGCATCGTAAGCACGCGCAGCTTTTTCAGGCGTTGCGTTGTATTTGCTGGACATTGCACCCATGCCGTCAAACAGCAAAGACATACCCCAAGACAGCTCCTCACCACCGCCAGCAAACATCACATCCTGCATACCCCAGGCAATTTGCTGGGCTGCGGCACCAATGCAATGCGCCGAAGTAGAGCACGCCGAGGTGATGGAGTAGTTGATGCCTTTGACCTTGAAGTTGGTGGCCAAGCACGCTGACACCGTCGAGCTCATGCAACGTGTCACTTGGTACGGCCCAACGCGGCGAATACCTTTTTCACGCAGCGTATCAGCCGCTTCAATCTGGTTTGCAGGTGAGCCTCCGCCCGAGCCCATGATCAGGCCCGTGCGTGCGTGGCTTACCATTTCTGCTGGCAAAGCAGCCTGCGCAATTGCGTCTTCCAGAGCGATCTGCGCGTAAGCCGCTGCATCGCCCATGAAACGCAACTGCTTGCGATCAATCCGCGCCTCAACGTCGATCTCGGGAATGCCAGCCACTTGACTGCGCATACCCAGTTCGGTGAACTGAGGCATGGCTTTGATACCCGAGCGACCTTCTCTCAAAGAAGTCTCTACGGTTGCCAAGTCGTTACCAATGCACGAGACAATGCCCGCGCCCGTGATCACTACGCGTTTTTTCATGCCGCAGTCCCTTGACCGTCGCCTTCACGCAGGAACAAGCCCACGCGCAAGTCGTTAGCTACGTAAATTTCTTTACCGTCAGCCAGCAAACGAGCGTCACCAATCGCCATGTTCAGCTTGCGCTTGATCACACGCTTGATGTCGATTTCGTAAGTCACCAGCTTCACATCAGGGCCTACTTCGCCCGTGAATTTGACTTCCCCCGCACCCAAAGCACGGCCACGGCCTGGCAATTGCAGCCAAGTCAGGTAAAAGCCAATCAGTTGCCACATGGCATCCAGACCCAAGCAACCAGGCATGACGGGGTCACCCTGGAAGTGGCATTTGAAGAACCACAGATCGGGATTCACGTCCAGCTCAGCGACGATCTTGCCAAAACCATGCGTACCGCCCTCATCACTGATGTGCGTAATGCGATCAAACATCAGCATGGGAGGCAAAGGCAGACGTCCGCTATCGGGCTTAAACAACTTGCCCTCACCGGAAGCGATCAGCTGTTCGTAGGAAAAAGATTCAACCATTTTCTAACTTGCTCCGCAGCGGCTCGAGCCGCTACTTGGTTTTCGTGTATGTAATTGCGACAGTTTATCCATGTGCTGCGCACAGCCGCACATTATGAAAGTTCACAAGCAGCTTGTCGGAGAAAGCCCTTGTAATATCCTCATAACGCATCAATCACACCCTGTTTTCTCAACTTTTCTTGCGTTGTTTAGCACTCCACGCTATGAGCGCCATGCAAAACAACCACAGTGGCCACAGCCCCCATTGCGATACCCAGCGTGCAAACGGTGTCAGACCGTCGCGGCCCTGCACATCTGCTAGCAATACCGCTTGCGTCATAGAAGGCAAAGATGCCGTTACAACGCCTCGGTGGTCAATCACCGCTGTAGCCCCCGTATTGGTGGCCCGGAGCATGGGGCGTTCAAACTCCAAAGCACGCATACGGCTGATCTGCAAATGCTGGTCAATGGCAATACTGTCACCAAACCACGCAATATTGCTGACATTGACAAACACGGTGGGGGCTTGAGAGGCATCACCAAAGCGGGCCCCCAGCTCCTCACCAAATAAGTCTTCATAGCAAATATTGGGTGCCCAGCGCTCTCCGTGCCAGACCATGGGTGCTTGGCCCACGCTGCCGCGGGCAAAGTCCCCCAGCGGGATGTTCATCATACGAACAAACCACTGAAACAAGGGTGGAACGAATTCACCAAAGGGTACCAAGTGGTGCTTGTCGTACCGATATTCTGGCATTTCCCCGGGAATCCAGCCGACCACTGCGTTGCTATAGCCCTGCACTTCGTTGCCCAAAGGCATACCGACCAAGGCCGCCGATGTACTGCCTGGCTGGCGGTAAGGAGCGGTCACTGCTTCTAAATAACCATTGGGAAGCTGCTGGGGTAACAGTGGCAGCGCGGTCTCGGGGGCAACCACCAACTCGGCTGGTGCCTCCAGCAAACGCTCTCCATACCATTGCAATGCCTGGGCCATGCCACCGCCGGGCACAAATTTTTCATCCTGTGCAATATTGCCCTGCAGTAATGCCACCTTGACAGGGTCTCGCCCTGCTGGGGCCTGCGCGTGCTGCTGGGACCAAGCAGCACCCAGCCAGACCAGCGCCCCGACGGCCACGGTGCCAATGGATAGCTTTTTACGTTGCGCCAAAACCGTGATTTGCACCAACGCCATGGCAATGGCGGCTGCAATCGCCCCTGTGCCGTACACACCCAGCCACCTTGGCCATACGGACAAAGGGCCCTCCACATGGGCGTAGCCTATAGCGCCCCATGGGAATCCTGTCCACAGCGTGCCGCGGGCCAGCTCTGCCAGTGTCCAGCACGCGGCAAACAACCAGACAGCCTGCCAGCCAGGCAGCGCCCATCGCCGCCACACCCAGACCATCAAAGCGTAATAACTGCCTAAAAACGCAGCCAGCGCCAGCACGGCAATGACCGCCAGAGGTGCTGGCAAGCCCCCATAAGTGTGCATGGAGATAAACAGCCACCAGAAGGTAGCGACCAGCCATGCTGTGGCAAACACACCGCCAAACCACGCTGCGTGCTTGGCACTTTGCGTCTGCTGGACGGCTGCACACAACACAGTCAGTGACAATATTTGCAGCCACCACACAGGTTGCCCCCCCTGGGGCCAGGCCAATGATGCAGCTTGCAAGCCACCCGCCACCACCAGGGGCAGCAGCCATACCCACCATGACCAGTTGCGCTGACGCGCTGGCGTGACTGCAATCCCCTTCATTTACCCGAGCTTTCCTGCATGTCGCTGGCGACACGCGTAACCTGGAACCACCGCACTGCACCGCCCTTTGCGTGCAGCACCACAAAGTGCAGGCCTGCGCCCTCCCAAGACTCGCCGCGCTTGGGCAAGCGCCCCATGACGTGGCTGATCCAGCCGCCAATCGTGTCAAATTCGTCAGCGCCGTCTTCTTGGGCAAAACTCACGCCAAACGCTTCTTGCACACGCTCTAACGGGGTATGGCCGGCTACACGGTAGGTGTTGTCTGCCAGCGCAAAAATATCACCGTCTTCCTCGGGTACATCGAATTCATCTTCAATCTCGCCCACGATCTGCTCCAGCACGTCTTCCATGGTCACCAAGCCGGCCACGTTGCCGAACTCGTCAATCAGAATGCTCATGTGATTGCGGTTGGCGCGAAATTCGCGCAGCAAGTCGTGCAGCCCCTTGGTTTCGGGCACAAAAGCCACTGGCCGCAGCAGGGCACGCACATTCAAAGACGGTGAACGCTGCAGCTTGAGCAGGTCTTTGGCCATCAAGATACCGATGATGTTGCCCCGCTCGCCCTCATAGACGGGAAAGCGTGAATGCGCGGTGCGTATGACTTGCACCAGCAATTCGTCGTAGGGTGCCTCGATGTCCAGCACATCCATGCGCGGCGCAGCAACCATGATGTCTGCGGCTGTGCGGTCTGCCATGCGGATCACGCCTTCCAGCATGACGCGCGCTTCAGTGCCAATGACTTCGTTGACTTCGGCTTGGGCCAGGATTTCGATAAGTTCATCCTTGGAATCGAGTCCAGGATGAATAAATTCGACAATTTTTTGCAGAAAAGTGCGCTTGTCTTCGCGCTCAGTATGGCGCGCAGGATGCGGGTCGGACACAGTCTTACAGTGCAGGACGTGCGGTAGTGGATAGGGGGCTAAGGATAGCGGATTCCGCCATTCAGACAATAAAAGCTTGCCGAACCCACGCCGCCTGCGCACTTATGGAGACGATTTGTGCCGCCCTTCGCGCACGTCCTGGCGGATGGCCTGCACGTCAGCCAAGATGGACCAAAACTGCTTGGCCTGCTTCTTGAACTGGTAGTCCACTTCTGCCACCTGGTTGTCCCACAGCTCAGAGACCTGGGTGTCCAGACCTGCTGCGGGCAATTTCAGATAGGCCTCTGACTCCGAGCCATCGCGCTGCACGCGGGCCCCGGCACTGCGTGCAATTTTGAGCATGGGGGTGTTTTCGCTCAGCGCATGGATGAACATCATCTCCACGCCCTTGTTGCGCGAGTGCAGCACGGCACGCGCAAACAAACGTGTGCCCAGACCCAGACCGCGTGCGCTCTTGAGCACGGACACCCCGAATTCCGCACAGTTGCTGTGGTGTGCCAGATCGGTATAGGCCAGGTGCGCCATGGCAATCAACTCGAGGCGGCGGTTGAAGATGCCAAAAATATCGTCGCGCTCAAAATTCAGGTTGTCGGCATAGCGCACAACCTGTTCGTCATTGGCTGCATAGCCAAAGCGCAGATAACGATCGCCCTCGTCCAGCTTGAGCAAGTGGGCGCGGATGCGTCCACGGTGGCGTTCTGACAGCTCCCGGATGGGCACCATGGTGGGCACGCTGCGTTTGGCCGAGGCTTTGCGCAGCCATTGTTTGCTGGCTTTCCAGGGAGAAGTGATCCAACGGAGTGGCTCGGTCATGGGTCAAAGTCCTGTGCAGAAGGCTTGGCACATTGTTTCAGGCATCGCACACCGCAGCGACAGCATTGTTTTTCAGACGGTGCAAAACCTAGGGTTTACGTTAATTTGCTGCATTGCAACATAAATCAAGTGTGCTGGGTATTGGGGTGGCCTCTGTTTGCTGTCTTCTTGGCAGCACAGCGGTGCTTTTGCACCACAAAAAACAGCACCCGCAAGTGCTGTTTTTTGAAGTGATGATTAAAAAAGTAGCTGCTAGCGCTTACACACCAATAGTTTCAGATATAAAACTATCTGAAACACTTGCTGGTAAAGCGCTGGAAGCTATCTTTTTACACAGGCACCGATGTGGTTGCTTTGACGCGGTCCAGCACAAAGCTGGTCTTGCAGTCCGACACGCTGGGGTGCTTGAGCAGGGTTTCCATAATGAAACGACTGTAGTGCTGCATATCGGCCACCACCACGCGCAGCAGATAGTCCATCTCGCCAGTCAGCGATGCGCACTCCACCACCTCAGGCCAGTTCTGCACGCTTTGCCGGAATGCATCCATGGGATTGCGCTTGTGCGTTTCGGTGCTTTTTTCCAGGCGCACGTTCAGGTAGGCGGTCAAACCCAGGCCCACTTTTTCGGGCGGCACCAGCGCTACATAGCGCTCGATTACACCGGCCTCTTCCAGACGCTTGACGCGGCGCAACACCGCGCTGGGCGACAGGCCAACCTGCTCACCAATCACGTCATAGGTTTCACGCCCGTTTTCCTGCAAGCGGCGCAGGATGGAACGGTCCAGCTTATCAAGGGTGTGTTCTGCAGTCATGTGAGCGGATTCTATGCAGCCAATCAGTGATTGACCAAATTAACGCCATGAATTTTGCAGACAAGCTTGGCTCAACGCAATTTTTTTGACTTCAACGCCCCCGATCAAACCCTTGGTTCGCTCTTTCCCTAGGAAAAGCCCCCTCCCAGATTCATGGTGACCCCTTCAAGAATGCTGCAAGGGCCTGGCGTTGTTGCTGCAGGCCACACCAATGAAGAAAGGCGCTGACATGGATCGTCTGTGGCTCAACCACTACCCTGCAGGGGTGCCCCACGAAATCAAACCAGAGATCTACGCCTCCGTGGTCGACATGCTGGAAGATTCGCTGAGCAAGTACGCCGATCAGCCCTTCACTGTGTGCATGGACGTCTGGATGAAGTACCGGGATCTGGACAAGCTGTCCCTGCAACTGGGTGCCTGGCTGCAAAGCCTGAACCTTGCGCCCGATGCCCGCGTGGCCATCATGCTGCCCAATATTCCGCAGTTCGCCGTCAGCATGGCGGCGGTGCTGCGCGCTGGCTACACCTGCGTCAACGTCAACCCGCTGTACACCGCACGGGAGCTGGAGCACCAGCTCAAAGACTCGGGCGCCACGGCCATCATTATTTTGGAGAATTTCGCGCACACGCTGTCCGACGTCATCACCCACACGCCCATCAAGCATGTGTGCATGGCCTCCATGGGCGACCTGCTGGGTTTTGCATATGGCCACTGGATCACCTTTGCCGTGCGCCATCTGGCCAAGATGGTGCCCGCTTACGAGCTGCCGCTGGATGGCCGCACCGTCACACCTTTTAATAAAGCACTGTCGATAGGCGCTGGCAAAACGCTGCGCAAGCCCCAGGTCAACCACGACAGCATTGCCTTCTTGCAGTACACGGGTGGCACCACGGGCCTGTCCAAAGGCGCAGTGCTCACACACCGCAACATCATTGCCGCTACCTTGCAGGCCGAGGCGTGGTTTGCCCCCGCTTACGCAGGCAAAACCGACCTGCGCAAACTGCACAGCATTGCTGCGCTGCCGCTGTATCACATCTTTGCGCTGACGCTGTTGCTGCTGTCGCTGCGCCAAGGCTCCAGCATGAGCCTGATTCCCAATCCGCGCGATATCCCCAAGTTTGTGGAGGTGCTGCGCAAGCGCCCCTTCCACACGCTGCCTGCTGTGAACACCTTGTTCAACGCCTTGCTGCAAAACGAAAAATTCCGGGCCATCGATTTCTCTGAGCTGGCGGTCTCGCAGGCCGGGGGCATGGCGGCCTCCGAAGGCACGGCACGCCAGTGGCAGAAAGTGACCGGCAAAGTCATGATTGAAGGCTGGGGCATGAGCGAGACCTGCGCCATTGGCACCAACAACCCCGTGAATGCCACCAGCTTCAGCGGCAACATTGGCCTGCCGTTGCCCGGCATTGACATTGCGATCAAGGACGATGAAGGAAACACCGTGCCTCAGGGAGAAAACGGTGAAATCTGCATCAAGGGCCCCAACGTGATGCGCGGCTACTACAACCAGCCCGAAGAAACCGCGCAGGCCTTTACAACCGACGGATTCATGCGCACCGGCGATATCGGGCTGATGGACGAGCGCGGCTTCATCAAGATCATTGACCGCAAGAAAGACATGATTTTGGTCAGCGGCTTCAACGTCTTTCCCAATGAGCTGGAGAACGTCATCTCGCTGTGCCCGGGCGTGGTGGAATGTGCCGCCATCGGTGTGCCCGATGAACATTCGGGCGAAGCCATCAAGGTGTTTGTGATCAAGAACGACCCCACACTCACCGAAGAGCGCCTGCTGCGCTACTGCCACGACAACCTCACCGGCTACAAGCGGCCCAAGTACATTGAGTTTCGCGAAGAGCTGCCCAAAACCAATGTGGGCAAAATCTTGCGCCGCGAACTGCGCACCCCCAGCGCTCCAGACAAGGCGCCCGCTGCACATTGACCATGGATCACGCCCTTTCCTCACCGGGCCTTGGGCCCGGTATGTTTTTTCTGGAACGTGGCTGGCTGTCAGCCAATAACGTTATTTTTGTGGACGACGACAGTGCGGCCATCGTGGATACCGGCTACTGTATTCACGCTGAACAAACCGTGACGCTGGTTGAAAACAGCATTGGCACACGCCCGCTCACACGCATTCTCAACACCCATTTACACAGTGACCACTGCGGCGGCAATGCCGCTTTGCAGGCTCGCTGGCCCCATCTGCAGACGTGGATAGCCCCCGGGCAAGCCCAGCATGTACGCAACTGGGACCCCGCCGCCCTGAGCTACACGCCCACAGGGCAAGAATGCCCGCGCTTTCACGCAGACCACGTGCTGGAGCCCGGTTCTGAAATCGATCTTGGCCAGCAGCGCTGGCAGGTGCATGCAGCACCTGGCCATGACCCGCATTCCATCATCTTGTTTGAGCCACAGCAGCGCACCCTCATTTCAGCCGACGCGCTGTGGGAGAAAGGTTTTGGGGTGGTCTTTCCGGAGATTGAAGGAGAGCAGGCTTTTGCCGAAGTGGCCGCCACGCTGGATGTGATTGAAGCGCTGCAACCTTCGCTGGTGCTGCCCGGCCACGGCCCCAAGTTCAGCGATGTGGCCAGCGCTTTAGCCACGGCACGCAAGCGCCTGCAAGGCTTCATGCAGAGCCCACCGCGCCACGCACGTTACGCCGCCAAGGTGCTGCTCAAATACAAACTGCTGGAGTGGCAACAGCTGCCCCTGCAGCAGGTACAGGACTGGTGCATCAACACCCCTTATGTAGGCATGCTGCACGCGCAGCACTTTGCCGCGCAAAGCCTGGATAACTGGCTTGGCACGCTGATTGAAGAGCTGGTCAACAGCAAGGCCGCCGCTTTGGAGCAGCAAGACGGTGTGCTGGTACTGAGCAACCGCTGACGGTTCACAGCTGCAGGCGGCAGTGGTTATGCACATAACGCAACTAACGCCGCTCACACCACCCAGCCAACTACAGGCTTGCGCTGGAGCTAAGACAAGTTGCAAAGCCTTGGTAGCACCAAAAGGTACGGCCAAGGCCAAGCAACGACTGAGCGAGTTTGGTGCGGGCCTTAAGGCAAGTCAGGCGTCGCTTCCGTCAAGGTCACCTTCGGGCCAATCGTGCCCAAACGTGCCTTCAGCGACTGGGGCTGGCCCGTAATCATGGCCGCGTAATTGGTGGCGTTGGAGAGCACCTTTTTGACGTAGTCGCGGGTTTCTGTAAACGGCACATTTTCAGCCCAGATGGCACCGTCCAGGACCGGGCCATTGCGCCAGTTGCGCGGGCGACCGGGCCCGGCGTTGTAGCCCGCAGCGGCCAAGGCCATGGAGCCATCAAAATCATCCAGCGCCAGCTTCAGATAAGACGTTCCAATCGTGATGTTCACATCACGGTCGTTGATCATGTGGGGCTGAAAGTCGGTCATGCCAATCTTCTTGGCCGTCCACTTGGCGGTGGCAGGCATCACCTGCATCAAACCCGATGCCCCGACATGCGAGCGTGCATCCATGATGAACCGGCTTTCCTGGCGAATCAGTCCGTACACATACGCGGGGTCCAGCCCAATGCTCTTGGAGCGTGCAATCACCGCGTCATGGAAAGGCATGGGAAAGCGCTGATTCCAGTCAATCACCTCACGCGTGCGTTCGCTGGTGTTGATGCAGCGGTCCCATATCTGCGCCTTGCAGGCCATGTCGGCAGCGGCCAGCAGCTCGCGGTCGTTCATGCCACCGGGCACATGCAGGCCCACGCTGTAATTCCATTCACGCACCCCTTCGCTGCGCAGTCCAATACGGATGGCATACAAGGCACGCTGCAGACCGGGGTTGCTTGCAACAGCCGCCTGCTCTTGCGCAGTGGGTGGGGGGGGTGCGGGGGGCATGGTGACAGTCTGGCCCAGCTCTTCCAGCGCCAGTTTTTCGTAAAAGCCTTTCACGCTGGCAATGCTTTGCAGCAGGCGCTTGGCTTCGGCCTGCTCGGCCTCGCTCACGCGGCGGTCGTTGAGCAAGGCTCGCGCCTTCCAGTACACCCATGTGCTGTCGGCCTGCATGGTGGGTGGCATGTCATCAATGGTTTTGCGTACCGTATGCCACTGACCAGCACGCAAGTTGGCGCGCACCATCCACTCCTGCGCCTCTTCGGACATGCGCTCTGGCTTGCCCACTTTGGCAAAGTAGCCCACGGCATCGCTGGACAAACGGCGTGCGCTCACCTTGCCAATTACGCCCCAGACCCAATCACGCTCTTCTGCGCGCAACTGGTTGCCCCAGCGGTTTTCCATCAGGCTGGCGGCTTGCTCTGGATCGTTGCTGGCCACGCGAATCAGCGCCAGCGCTGCCAGTTCACGGCGGGTATTGCCGCGCACCTTGCTGGTGCCTGCCAGATATTTGATCGGCGAAGCGAACACTTCAGCCACATGCTGCAGCGCCTCTGGCGCCACGATGTCTACTGCACGGCGGGCTGCGGTTTGGCGATTGAGCTCTGCCGAAAGGCGGGCACGCTTCCACACGTCGCCCTCATCGAGCTTCTTGATCGCATACAGCTCACTGGCCGCCTGTGTGCAGCCATCGTCGCCATCGCGCTGTGCGTGCCACAGCCGCACCACTTCTTGCGGGGCATGCTCGGGTTGGCGGCGCTCAATGGTCTGCACCGCCAGCTCATAGCAGCGCACCTCGCGGTCGTCTTGCATGCGGAACTCGGGCAACAGGCGCTCAAAGTCTGCCCACTGCCGGCGCTGGCCCAGCAGCAGCAGCCAGTCATTGCGCATGCGGTCTTCCTGGTAGGTGCCGCGCCAGCGTTGCAAAAATGCCTCAACTTCAGAAGGCCCCGCAGTATTGAGACGGCTCTTGAGCTCCCAGTACGCGGCCCACGGCTCCAGGGGGTGACCTGCCGTCTGTGGCAGGAGCGCGGCCAGTCTGGCCTTATCGCCCTTTCGGGCAGCTTCCTGCATTTGCAGCAAAACATTGTCCCCCGCCGTTTGGGCAGTTGCCCACGAAACAGGAGCGCTTAAAAGTACGGCCGCGCAAAGCGGTGTCAGAATCTTGTGCCATTGCATGGGGGAATTATGTGATGGACAAAGTGGCCCTTCGACGCACCTTGGTGCAGCAACGCCTGAATATGGCCGACCGCCTACAGCGCGCAGACGATTTACAACGCGTGATGCGCATATGGCTGGTGGATCGACCCGATCTCGTGATAGGCGCTTACTGGCCCATCAAGGGCGAGTTTGATCCCCTGCCTGTGCTGCACCGCTGGAAAGAAGACGGTGAACTGCTGGACAAACCCCAGCGCCGCCGCATTGCCCTGCCCGTGATCGACAAGGTCACCAAAACCATGCGTTTTCACGCTTGGCACCCTGGTTGCCCGATGGAAGAAGATGCCTACGGCATTCCCAAGCCCAAAGACACTGAGGTACTGACCCCCACTTTGCTGTTTGTGCCCTGCGTAGGCTACGGCCCCGGCGGCTACCGGCTGGGTTATGGCGGTGGTTTTTACGACCGCACGCTGGCCAAGCTCACCCCAGCGCCCCATACCGTCGGCCTTGGATTCACCCAGGGTTTCATTGAGGATTTCGTGCCGCAATCGCACGACTTGCCTTTAGATGCCATCCTGAACGATAACGGTGCCATTTGGCCGGTTTGATGGATTGTTTGTTCTCGTATGCCCATTCGTAAAAAGAAATCTGTTCCCCAGCGTCTGGTTCAGCAGCGCCCCCCGCTCACGCCCATGACCACGCCCCTGACGCGTGACGAGGTGCAGCGTCTGCAAAGCCACATGCGCAAGCACGGCCCCCACAGCCTGACCCCACGCCAGCACGACGCCATCTGGGACTTTTTGTTCAACCTGCCAGAAAGCCACGCATGGCTGTCTGACATGGTGCACCAGACCCATGCGGCGCAAGCCGGTTTGCGCCCGCGCACAAAAACAGAAGCATAAATCGCTTACCCCTGCTTGTTTTCAGATAGAAAAGATTCTAAAAACGAATAGGGTAAAGCGCTAACAGCTATTTTTTTCAACAAGGAGTGAGCCCATGCTGCAGTTGTACATCGGTAACAAAAACTACTCGTCATGGTCGATGCGCCCCTGGGTGGCCATGCGCCAGCTGGGCATTCCGTTTACAGAAATCATGGTGCGCTTTGACAGCTTTGCGTCCGACTCGCAGTTCAAGCAAACCATGCGCGCCCTTACCCCCACGCACAATGTACCGCTGCTGGTGCATGACGGCCTGGCGGTGTGGGACACCCTGGCCATTGCAGAATACCTGGCCGAAGAATTCCCGCATGCAGGCATCTGGCCCAAAGCCTTTGCCGACCGCGCAAGGGCGCGCAGCATCTGCGCAGAAATGCACAGCGGCTTTGGTGCCCTGCGCAGCCACTGCCCGATGAACATCGAGGCCGCTTTGCCTGAGGTGGGCGCCAAGATCTGGACCGAGCAAGAAGCCGTGCGCGCCAATGTGGCCCGCCTGATCGAGATGTGGGGCACCCTGCTGCAAAGCCATGGTGGCCCCATGCTGTTTGGCAGCTTCAGCATGGCTGATGCTTTTTTTGCCCCCGTGTGCATGCGCCTGCACACCTACGCGCTGCCCCTGCCGCCAGCCATCGCGGCCTATGTTGAGCGCGTGCGGGCACTGCCAGCCGTGCAGGCCTGGATCACCGATGCGCTGGCCGAGCAGGACTTTCGCGATTTTGAAGAACCCTACCGCACGCAGCGTTGAATCTGCACAGCCGGGCTGCGCCTTGGCCAAGGCAGGTTAAAGGCAGGTGCAGGTGTCGGTATCGTTGTCGATAACGCTCAGCCTTGCCTGAACTGGTTGCGTAAAAACAGCTTGTGGCGCGCAATGTGCGCCATCTGCGCCGGTGCGATCGAGCCGTTCAGATTCACGTCCTCACCATTGAGCACGTCGTTGCCATAGGCCATGGCGCGTGCCACCACATCGGCTTCGCTCACGCCCTGCTGCTCGGCCAAGTCCAGCGCCACACGGCGCATGGCCCGTTGCGACAGCATCCACATCGCACCAAAGGCATCCCACGCGGCGGCGGCTTTCTTGAAGCGCTCGTGGTCGGCCAAAATTTCAGACAGCGGTTTGGACAGCACCTCCTGCAAGTCGGCCATCTGTGTCTGCAAGGCCTCCAACTGCGCCTCACGCTGCAAGGCAGCGGCAGCCGCATTGGCCTGTGCGTCTGGTGCTTCGGGCACGGGCACGCTGCCGTCGGGGTTCATCTGGGCAATGGTGAGAGCGTCGGCAATAGACATGGGCAGACAAGCCAATCAGGCAAAAGATAAACAATAAAAGCCAGCAAAACACTGGCTGCGCAATGGCTCAGGCCGACTGAGTGCGCTTCCAGCGCTGCCAGCCGTTGGCGCGCAGCTCGCACGCGGGGCAACTTCCACAGCCGTAGCCCCAGCCATGCAGCACATCGCGCGTGCCCTGGTAGCAGGTGTGGGTGTCGTTGACGACCAGTTCCACCAGCGCATCGCCGCCCAAATCCCTAGCCATCTGCCAGGTGGCGGCTTTGTCGATCCACATCAGCGGCGTTTCAATGCGCAGGCGGCGCTCCAGCCCCAGATTCAGCGCCAGTTGCATGGCCTTCATGGTGTCATCGCGGCAATCGGGGTAGCCTGAAAAATCCGTTTCACACACCCCCGTCACAATCACCTGTACGCCACGGCGGTAGGCCAGTGCCCCGGCCACGGTCAGAAACAGCAGATTGCGCCCCGGCACAAAGGTATTGGGCAGCCCATCGGCCTGCATGGCAAAGGCCACCTCATCGGTCAGCGAAGAGCCGCCAATTTGCTGCAGCACATCCAGCGACAGCACGTGGTCTTCGCCCAGCTTGTGCGCCCATTGCGGAAATTGCGCACGCAACTTCTCCAGCACTTGCAGGCGCACTTGCATCTCAATGCTGTGGCGCTGGCCATAGTTAAAGCCCAAGGTCTCCACACGGTCGTATTTCGACAACGCATGGGCCAAGCATGTGGTGGAGTCTTGTCCACCCGAAAACATTACAAGCGCTGAGGTATGCATAGGGAGAAATTACAGCACGCCCCGGCCATACCTTGCCGCGCCTACACTTAGTGCCATGAAGATTTACAAGGTTGGCGGCGCTGTGCGCGACCGCTTGTTGCAACGTCCTTTTCACGATACCGACTGGGTGGTGGTGGGCGCAACGCCGCAAGAAATGACCGCGCGCGGCTTCACCCCTGTGGGGCGCGACTTTCCCGTGTTTTTGCACCCCAAAACCCACGAGGAATACGCACTGGCGCGCACCGAGCGCAAAAGCGGCATGGGCTACCGAGGCTTTGTGGTGCATACCTCGCCCGATGTCACGCTCGAGGAAGACCTGGCCCGTCGCGACTTGACCGTCAATGCCATAGCTGCCCCCGCAGACTGGACGGGCGTTGAAGCAGTATTTGACCCCTATAACGGTCAGGCTGATCTGCAGGCCAAAGTGTTGCGCCACGTGACCGATGCCTTCCGCGAAGACCCGGTACGCATCCTGCGTGTGGCGCGCTTTGCGGCGCGGTTTCATGACTTCAGCGTAGCGCCAGAAACCTTGCAGCTGATGCGCGAGATGGTGCAAGCCGGCGAGGCCGATCACCTGGTGCCCGAGCGCGTCTGGCAAGAAATCAGCCGTGGACTGATGGCCGCCCAACCCTCACGCATGTTTGAAGTGCTGCGCGCCTGTGGGGCGTTGAAGGTATTGCTGCCAGAGCTGGATCGCCTGTGGGGCGTGCCCCAGCGCGCCGAATACCACCCTGAGGTAGACAGCGGCGTGCACGCCATGATGGTGCTGGACATGGCCGCCCAGCTGGACGCCCCGCTCACCGTGCGTTTTGCCTGCCTGTGCCACGACTTTGGCAAAGGCACCACCCCCGCCGACATGCTGCCGCGCCATATTGGCCATGAGCAGCGCAGTGCACAGCTGCTCAAAGGCGTGTGCGACCGCTGGCGCGTACCCAATGACTGCAAAGAGCTGGCCGATCTGGTGGCCCGCGAGCACGGCAACATCCACCGCAGTCAGGATTTGAATGCCGCTGCTTTAGTGCGCCTGTACGAGCGCTGCGATGCCATCCGCAAGCCCGAACGCTTTGCGCAAGCCCTGTGGGCCTGTGAGTGCGATGCACGCGGGCGGCTGGGCTTTGAAGAGCGCCCCTACCCGCAGCGCCAACGTCTGTGGCAGGGCCTGCAGGCTGCGCTGACGGTAGACACCGCCACAGCAGCCCAAACGGCGGCACAACGGGGACTCAAAGGCAAGGCAATTGGTGAGGCCGTAGCGTCTGTCAGAGTGCAGGCCGTGGCGGCGTGGCTGGACAGTTGAAACCACCCAGCCGCTGTTACACAAAGCAGCGCTAAAGCCAGACAAGGCGAGGGAATTCCATCAGGCACAAGGCCAGCCAGAAGAGCGAACATGTACAGGCTTTTGTCTGCAACCCTTCACGTTCAGGAATGCTGCCATGTCTTATGTTCTTCCCGGCCAGTCCGGTGCGCTGCACCAATACCAAGCCCAGTACGACAACTACATTGGCGGGCAGTGGGTACCCCCCGCCACTGGCACTTATTTTGATGTCGTGACACCCATCACCGGCAGCGTCTACACCAAGGCTGCACGCGGCACGGCAGCCGACATTGAAAAAGCACTGGATGCAGCCCATGCCGCCGCCGATGCATGGGGCAAAAAATCGGTCACGGAGCGCAGCAACATTTTGCTGCAGATTGCCGACCGCATTGACGCCAACCGCGAGCTGCTGGCCTATGTGGAAACCATTGACAACGGCAAAGCCATCCGCGAAACGCTCAATGCCGACATTCCACTGACCGCTGACCACTTCCGCTACTTTGCAGGGGCCATCCGCACCCAGGAAGGCGGCATCAGCGAGGTGGACACCGACACCGTGGCCTACCACTACCACGAGCCACTGGGCGTGGTGGGGCAGATCATTCCGTGGAACTTCCCCATCCTGATGGCCGCCTGGAAGCTGGCCCCCGCACTGGCCGCAGGCAACTGCGTGGTACTGAAACCCGCTGAGCAAACACCCATCAGCATTCTGGTGCTGGCGGGCTTGATTGGCGATTTGCTGCCACCGGGCGTGCTCAACATCGTCAACGGCTTTGGCCGCGAGGCTGGCATGCCACTGGCGCAGAGCAAGCGCATTGCCAAGATTGCCTTTACCGGCTCTACCAGCACAGGCCGTGTGATTGCGCAGGCTGCGGCCAACAGCCTGATTCCGGCCACGCTGGAGCTGGGGGGCAAGTCGCCCAACATCTTCTTTGCCGACGTGATGGACAAGGACGATGCCTTCCTCGACAAAGCCATCGAAGGGCTGGTGCTTTTCGCCTTCAACCAGGGCGAGGTCTGCACCTGCCCCAGCCGCGCGCTGATTCACGAATCCATCTACGACAAGTTCATGGAGCGGGTGCTCCAGCGCGTGGCGGCCATCAAGCACGGCAACCCGCTGGACCCCAACTCCATGATGGGCGCACAGGCCAGCAAAGAACAGCTCACCAAAATCTTGTCCTATCTGGATCTGGGCAAACAAGAAGGTGCCCAAGTGCTGATTGGTGGCGCACAGGCGCAGCTGGGCCAGGGGCTGGAAGGCGGCTACTACGTGCAGCCCACCATCTTCAAGGGCCACAACAAGATGCGCATCTTTCAGGAAGAAATCTTTGGCCCCGTGCTGGCAGTCACCACCTTCAAAACCGAGGCAGAAGCGCTCGAGCTGGCCAACGACACGCTGTATGGACTGGGTGCCGGCGTGTGGAGCCGCAACGGCAACGTGGCCTACCGCATGGGTCGCGCCATCAAGGCGGGCCGTGTGTGGACCAACTGCTATCACCACTACCCGGCGCACGCGGCATTTGGTGGTTACAAGGAATCAGGCATTGGGCGTGAGAACCACAAGATGATGCTCAACCACTACCAGCAGACGAAGAATTTGCTGGTGAGTTATTCCGAATCCAAACTTGGCTTCTTCTGATCGGCTGTCGTAGCACCCCGGATGCTTCGTTGCACCATCTCGTCGTAGCGCTGCTACTGCCTTTGATGGTGCGCCTCGCCTGCGGGGGTGCTGCGGCAACCTTGAAGCCCTGCTTGAATTCAGAATCAACTGACCGTTCGCGCTTACCTTGCCTAGCAAAAGTTAGGCTATCAAACACCACATCAAGGAGCACACCATGGTCGAACGCGTGATCGCAACGCCTGACACGCTGGCGTTGATTGATGTGCTCCGCGCCAAGCACGGGGCGCGCCTGTTTTTTCACCAATCGGGGGGCTGCTGCGATAACAGCGCAGCCAATTGCTATATCGAGGGCGAGTTGACCATTGGCCCCGGTGACCAGTACATGGGCGATATTGGCGGGCTGCCGTTTTACATGAGTACCTCGCAATTTGAGTACTGGAAGCACACCCAGCTCATCATCGACGTGATCGACGGCCACGGTGGGGGCACTTTGTCGCTCGAAGGGCCAGAGGGCAAAGCCTTCCTCACACGCTCGCGGCTGTTTGACGATGCCGAGCTGGCCATGCTGGTTCAAGAAGATGCCCATCGGCGCAGCGCACAAGAGCGGGCGAAGCACTAGGATGGAGTGATCGTCACCCAGGCTTTTGCACACCCATGATCTATTTCAATCAGGCCGCAGGCGGCCTTGCGCCCGAATCATCCATCGACGCCATCACCGCCCACTTGCGCCAGGAAATGGACCAAGGCGCCTACAACGCCGCACTGGCGGCGCAGCCCGAAGCACAAAAGCTCTACACCTTGCTGGCCAGCCTGCTGCACTGCCAGCCCTCTGAAATTGCCCTGACTACCGGCAACAGCCACGGCTGGAACGCGGTGATCACTGCCATGCCCTGGCAAGCTGGCGACAAAATACTCATTACCCGCGGGGAATGGGGCGGCAACGTGGCCATGCTGCACCAGTTGCAGCAACGCGCCGGGGTGGAGCTGGAAGAAATTCCTTGCGATGTTCATGGCACGCTGGATTTGGAAGGCTTGCAGCGCAAACTGGCCGCAGAACCGCGCATCAAACTGGTGGCGCTAACCTGGGTGCCCGCCAACGGTGCCACCATTTACCCCGCCGCCGCTTTGGGTGCCATCTGCGCACAATTTGGTGTGGCCTACGTGATCGATGCCGCCCAGGCTCTGGGCCACATTCCGGTAGATGTCCAAGCGCTGCAATGCGATGCGCTCACTGCCCCGGGCCGCAAATGGCTGTGCGGGCCACGCGGAACTGGCGTGCTGTATGTCCGCAGCAGCTTTTTACCCCAGCTGCGCCCCATGGTGGTGGACCACCGCTCTTGCCCGATCACCGCGCAAGGCCCCCAATTGCGTACTGACACCTTGGTGCTGGAGCAGTCAGAGCATGCGCTCGCGCTGCGTCTGGGCCTGAAAGCAGCGCTGGAACATGCACAGCACACAGGCTGGGCCACCCGCCACGCAGCCATTGCACACAACGGCCAATCCTTGCGCAGTGCTTTGCAAGCGCTGCCCCATGTGCAGTTGCACGATGCCGATGCGCATGCTGCGCACAGCGGCATTGCCAGTTTTACGGTGCAGGGCTGCACAGCCATTGAAGTGCAAAACCACCTAGCCCAGCAGCAAATCAGTGTGGCGGTGCATACGCTTGGCTTTACGCCGCTGGATACGCAAGCCCGCAGCCTTGGCAGCATGGTGCGCGCCAGCGTGGGCTGGCAAACCACACCAGCCGATATCAAGGCATTGCAAACGGCCTTGTCGGCATTGGGCCAGCGTCTACAGCCCGCTTAATCAGCCAGCCAATCATTCACGCCAGCGCGCAGCCACTCCCTTGCAGGCCGCTGCGCTCATTTTTGGCTTTCAGCGCTTTGTTGCGGCTACCCAGCGCCGTCAAGAAAACATTCGCCCTGTGCACGGCACGTTGCCAAAACCTATGTGCCAAGCGGTAACTGCGGAACTTGCACTGAGCGCAGCGCAGGCGTAGTCATCGCGTTTTTAAGCGACCACCGAATTCACCCAGCGCACGATTTCTCCCGCAGGCAACGCGCCCGAGATACGGGCGATTTCGTTGCCGCCCTGGAAAATAATCATGGTGGGAATGCTGCGGATGCCATAAGGCGCTGCCACATGCGGGTAGGCCTCGGTGTCCAGTTTGGTCAGCCGCACCTGAGGCTCCAGTTGCTGTGCAGCCTGCGCAAAAGCGGGGGCCATCATGCGGCAGGGCCCGCACCACGGAGCCCAGAAATCCACCACCACAGGCAGATGGCTACGGCCAATGTGCGCGGCAAAGCTGTCTGCATCCAGCTGCAAGGGCTCACCCGTAAACAGGGGCTGGTGGCAACTGCCGCAAGCAGGTTGTGAAAACAAATGCGCCTGTGCCACGCGGTTGGTTTTATGGCAATGGGGACAGACGACGTGCAAGAGATCATGGGTGGTCATAAACGCAGCTTAAATAGGTTGCCCTGGCGCAGATGGTGTCAGCGTTCGGGTTTGCAAGTCAGACAAACCGCATTTCAAAGATAGAAGCATCCAGCGCTTATGCATCAATGGTTTCAAATACAAAACTATCTGAAACGTAGTGCACTAGCGCGCTAGAAGCTCACTTATTAAAACAACCAAGCCACCAGCTTGATGGTGCTGAACAACAGCACCGTAACCAGCACCGCACTGGCAAAGGGAATAAAAACCTCACGCCCGAGCAAACGGAATGAAAAATCCCCCGGCAGTCGCCCCAGCCCCATCTTGCGCAAGATGTCCGTGGTGCTGTTGATCAGCACCAGAACAATAAAAACCAGCAACATCCAGCGAATCATGGGCCCAGCGCTTTCGGTGGTTACAGCCTGTGCGAGCGATCGCCGTGCACAAAGCCCAGCGTGTCCCAGGCCTCTACGCCCTTGGACAGGCCAATCACCTTGAACAGCTCGCCCATTTCGTGCTCCATCATCAGCTTGACGGCCATCACGCGCCCAGCGGTGTCCAGCGCATCCAGCTTGGCCTGCAGCCCGCAGTTGATGAGAAAGTGCGCCTGCGTGGTGTAGCCCAGCACATCAAAGCCTGCATCTTGGGCGGCCACGGCCGTGCCAGTGAAGTTGACGTGGGCGGTGATGTCTTTCAGGCCCAGCTCCACCAGCGGGTTATCGTCCATCTGGTGCAGGCGGTGGCAGACCATGGTGCCCATGTGGCGCTGCGGGTGGTAGTACTCCGACTCACCAAAACCATAGTCAATCAAGAACACCGCGCCTTGCACCAAGTGTTCACCCAGCGTGCGGATAAAGGCTTCGCCCTGCTGGTGAATTTCGGTCACGTAGTCGTGCTCGCCCTGCACATCCATCGGCGGGAGCAGTTGCGTGGGCTGATCGGCCCACGCCAGCTCGTCGCCTTGCAGCGCCACGCCGCGCTCGTGCCACACGCCGCCCTTGCGCGCAAGCAGTTGCACGGGCATGGCATCCAGCACTTCGTTGCCAATCACAACGCCGCGCATCTGAGCGGGCAGCTCGCTGGCCCAGACCACCTTGGTGCCGTGCCCAGCCAGCGTGGTTTGCTGGCGTGCGCGCAGCGTGCCAGACAAATCCACGATGGTGTAACGCTCAAGCTCCACGCCCAGACGCTGCAACTCATCGAGCACTTGCAGTGCCAGCGCGCCCGTGCCTGCGCCAAACTCCCAGACTTCGCGGGTGCCCGTCTTGGATAAGGCCTCTGCAATTTGTACGGCCAGCAATTGCCCAAACACGGGCGAAATCTCTGGCGCAGTGACAAAATCGCTGCCCGAAGTGGGCAAAACGCCAAATTTGGCCGTGTCATTGGCGTAGTAACCAAGGCCCGGCGTATAGAGGGCCATGGCCATAAATTGGTCAAAACCAATCCATCCACCCGCTTGGGCAATGGCCTTTTCTATGTGCGAACGCAATGCGCTCGTTAAACTTGAGGGTTCTGTCATCACCCCTGCATTGTCGCCTTTGCAAAGCCCCGGCTTCGTAAAATCTGCGAAAGCACCGTGCAAAAGGGATAGTTTGACAGTCCCCGCCCACAAAAATTTACACGCAAATTGCCAAAAGATGCCGGCCTGCCGCCAGTGTCTTTGCACCCACCATGTCGTCTGTCGCCACAGGTCAACGCACCATCTCGCTCACAGGGCTGCGCCTGAACGCGCGTCTGGGCATCCTTGACTTTGAGCGCGAGGCGGCCCAGCCCATCTGCATTGATGCACAGCTGAACATGGGTGTGCAGCCCTTGCTGCCCGCCAGTGACGACATCGCCGAAGTGCTGGACTACCGACTGGCCCGCAACGCCATCATCAGCACGTGCACCGCCGGTCACACCGACCTGCTGGAGCGCCTGACGGGTACGCTGGCACAGCACTTGATGGCTTTACCCGGTGTACAGGGTGTGCGCGTAAAAATTACCAAACTTGAGATTTTTGACGACTGCGAAGTTGCCATTCGCGTCGAAACCGGACAATGGTGAACCCCATGAACGCTGTGACTGAAAACCCCTGGATTGCCGAAGAAGCGGAGCAAGCAGCTCCCCAAGGCGACGCTGCCGCTGAAGCCAAGCCCGGCAAGATCAAGATTGAGCGCGAACAGATCAAGCTTGAAAAACGCCTGTGCCGCGAGGTAGGCCGCGCCGTGATGGACTTCAACATGATTGAAGACGGCGACAAGATCATGGTCTGCATGTCGGGTGGCAAAGACAGCTATACGCTGCTGGACATTCTGCGCAAGCTGCAAAAGCGTGCGCCCGTGAAGTTCGAGATCGTGGCCGTCAATCTGGACCAAAAGCAGCCCGGCTTTCCTGACCACATCCTGCCCGAGTACTTCCAGTCCATCGGCGTGGACTACCACATCGAAACGCAAGACACCTACTCGGTCGTCAAGCGCGTGATTCCAGAAGGCAAGACCACCTGTGGCCTGTGCTCGCGCCTGCGCCGTGCCATTTTGTACTCGGTGGCAGACCGTCTGGGCTGCACCAAAGTGGCACTGGGCCACCACCGCGACGATATCGTGCAGACGCTGATGCTGAACATGTTCTACGGCGGCCGCATGAAGGGCATGCCCCCTAAGCTGGTGTCGGACGACGGCAAGCACGTGGTGATTCGCCCCCTGTGCTATGTGCCCGAGAAGGACACCACACGCTGGGCGCAGTACAACAACTTCCCCATCATTCCTTGCAACCTGTGCGGCAGCCAGGACGGCCTGCAGCGCGTGGCAGTGGGCAATATGCTGCGCGAGTGGGACAAGAAGTTCCCCGGCCGCATCGAGAGCATGTTCCGCGCCATGGGCAACGTAGTGACCACCCACATGATGGACCCCGAGCTGCACAACTTCAAGGACGCCAAGGCCACAGGCATTGCCGATCCGAACGGTGACATGGCTTTCGACCATGAAGAGCTGCCCACCACACCCGCGCTGCCCGGCGGCGTTCAGGTGGTACAAATTAGCTAAGCCTGCGTGCACCCATCAAAGCCCCGCTCTGCGGGGCTTTTTACTTTGAGCGACAACGCACTGCGTTCCCTTCCTGCATGGCGGGGAACTCGGCCGCGTTATCGTCACTCCTACCAACGTTGGGCAAGCCCCCCTGCTGGTGTCCACTTGTCAGCAAAACGGTACTGTTGTGCGTTGTATGCACAGGATTCAGAGGAGTAACTCTCATGACATATACCTCACACACCCGTCGATGGGCCATGACTGCGTTATTAGCCAGCGCTGCCGTGCTGGCTGGCTGCGCCAGCGGCCCACGCGAGATTACGTCCAACGTGCAAAGCTACTCCAGCATGGCTGGCGTGCAACTGCCTGCAACCTACCGCATGGAGCTGCTGCCCTCACAAACCCAGCAACAAAGCTTTGCCAAGGTGGAGGCTGCGGCAGAAAACGCCCTCAAACGCGTGGGACTGACACGTGATCCCCGGCCTGAACTGGCCCGTCTGGTCGTGCAAGTGGGTGCCACCGCCACCCAGGGGCGTGCCTACCACCCAGCCTATGACGACTGGTTCTACGGCCCCCGCTTTGGCTGGGGCATGGGCTGGGGCGGCCCTCGCATGGGAATGGGCATGGGCATGGGCTGGATGGACACTCCCCCCATGGTCTATTACCGTGGCGTCAAACTGGTGCTGCGTGACCAGCAAACCCAGAAAATCGTCTACGAGACATCAGCGGCTTACGACGAGGTGTGGATGGACGACAACGTCATCTGGAACGTCTTGTTTGATGCTGCGTTGACCGACTTCCCCAACCCAAGCCAAGGCACACGCACGGTGCGCACGATACTGCAGCCTGTGCCGGCAGCAAACAAGACTGCGCCAGCGCCAGCACCTGCCGCAGCCACCAGCTCTAGCGGTCGCTGATTGGCTGGTGCGTGCTGATGTACATAAAAAAACAGGCCTGCGGGCCTGTTTTTTATGCTTCGTTGATCAAGCTGTGTGCTCAGGCCACCAGCCATCGGCTCGCCGCTCCATGCACGGGCAGTCATAAGCCCCCAGCACGGCAATGGCACTGCCATCGGCGCGACGCAGTTGCGACTGCCACTGCGTGCCCTGGCGCATGGCCACAGCAATTGCAGCAATGTCAGCACCACAGCGCTCCAGCAGTTTCAAGCCTGAAACCATGGTCGTTCCAGAGCTGACCGCATCATCCACAACCAATACGCGCTTTCCTGCAATCAATGGCAACTGGTTGGGGTCCACATACAACAGCTTGCCCTTGCCCGGGGTCGTAATGGAGCTGACCGGCTCGGACAGCGCCTCGCTGTACCAGTACTTGCGCGAATAACCCAGCGGCACATAGCGGCTGTGCCCCAGGTGCCGGGCCACCAGCGGCGCAAAAGCCAGCCCCAGCGTAGGCAGGCCTACCACCACATCAAACGCATGCTCCTTGGCTGCATGGGCCATGTGCAGTGCCAGTTGCTCCACCACATCGATGGATGCCTGATTGGCAATCAGCGAGGCCACACAGCGATCAGGCTGGCTGGGCATGCCGCGCAGCGGCAGCACCAGATACCGACCATCAGGCAAGCGGGCCGGGTAGCTGCTGGCATAGGGCGGCAATGGAGACTGGGTCAGCTCACTGGCGCTGACAGTGCGCTGCCAATAGTCGGTGGTGGCATCAAAACCCGGCAGGTTCTGGCTGGAAAGATCGGTGGCGTTCATACAAAAAACTCAATCACGGCGCAGATAGGCCTGTGCCAATTGCACCCAGTAGCTGGCAGTCACTGGCAGCAGGTTGTCGTTGAAGTCATAGCCGGCGTTATGCACCATGCAGCCGCCCTCGCCCACACCGTTGCCCACAATAAAGTAGTTGCCCGGCACAGCGTTGAGCATGATGGCGAAGTCATCACTGGCCTGCAGCGGTTGCAGATTGGGAATCAGCCACTGCTCGCCCAGAAAATCACGGGCGACGTTCACCGCAAAATCCGTGGCAGCCACATCATTGATAACAGGCGGATAGCGCCACTTGTAATCCACTTCGGCCGTCGCACGGTGCACCGCTGCCTGCGCATGGGCCATGGCCGTAATGCGCTCACGCAGTTGCTGACGCACCTGCGGGCAGCGGGCGCGGATGGTTACGCGCAGCTCACAAGTCTCAGGAATCACGTTGGGGGCATCCCCCGCATGAATGGCTCCGACCGTGACCACCGCCATGTCGTTGGGATCTATCTCGCGCGAACGGATGGTCTGCAGCGCCAGCACCAGGTGCGATGCAACCACAATCGGGTCCACCGCCACATGCGGCATCGCACCATGACCACCTTTGCCGTGGATGGTGATGATGGCCGTGTCTGAGCTGGAATACATCACCCCCGAGCGAAAACCAAACTGGCCTGCCGGATAGCCGGGTTCGTTGTGAAAAGCGTAAAGCGCATCGCAAGGAAACAGGTCAAACAGCCCCTGGTCCACCATCTTCTGCGCGCCGCCATGGCCTTCCTCAGCGGGCTGAAAAATCAGGTGCAGCGTGCCGTTGAACTGCTCTTTGCGCTCAGCCATCACCTTGGCCGCTGCCAGCAGCGTTGCGGTGTGGCCGTCATGGCCGCAGGCGTGCATTTTTCCGTCATGCTTGCTCGCGTAAGGCAGGCCTGTGGTCTCCCGGATCGGTAACGCATCCATGTCTGCACGCAGCCCCAGACGCTTGCCGTTGAGGTGATCGCCACAGCGCAGCGTGCCCACCACGCCGGTGTCACCCAGGCCACGGTGCACCTCATAGCCCCACTCAGTCAGCCTGGCGGCCACGATGTCGCCAGTGCGGTGTTCCTGATAGGCCAGTTCGGGGTGTGCGTGCAAGTCGTGCCGCAGGGCCAGCATGTCTGCAGCAATCGCTGCAATCTCTGGCATCACGGGTGGATGTATCTCAGCGTGGACTGGATTGATGGGCGCAGCCATGGCTTACTCCTGCTCAATCTTGGCTGAAGTCACGATGGCCGCATAGGCCGCTTTTTCCTTCTTCAGGAAAGCCGCAAACTGCGCAGGCGTACCGCTGCCTGGCGTTGCACCGCCATCCTTTAACCGTTGCTGTACATCCGGGGTCTTCAGCACAGCATCCAACTCAGCGGCAAAACGGGTGATCACGGCAGATGGCGTGCCCTTGGGGGCAAACAGGCCAGTCCAGGTGTTAATTTCCATACCTTTGAGCACAGGTGTCTCGGCGAATGCCGGGACACTGGGAATGGAGTCAATCCGCTGCGCCGAAGTCACGCCCAGTGCATGCAGTTTGCCCTGCTGCACCAGTGGCGTTGCGCTGGTAGTGACCAGATACCCCGTGTCCACCTGCCCTCCCATCACGTCGTTGATGATCTGCGCGCCACCGCGGTAAGGCACATGCACCATCTGCACCTTGGCGCGTTCCTGCACCATTTCCATGGCCAGATGCAGTACCGTTCCTACGCCCGAAGTGCCATAGGTAATCTTGCCCGGCTGGGCCTTGGCCAGAGCAATCAACTCTTGCATGTTCTGGGCCGGGAAACCTGGGCGTGCCATCAGCACTACTGGGGCCACACTGACTTGCCCGATGGGCAGCAAATCACGCTGCGCATCGTATTTCACCGCCTTGTTCACCAGCTGGGCCACACTGACCGGGCCGTCAAAACCCATGACGATGGTGTAACCATCAGGCTTGGCATTGATCGCCTTGCTCACCCCCAAGACACCACCTGCACCAGGCACGTTGTCCACCAGCACCGACTGACCCAGACGCTCGCTCAATTTCTGGCCAATCAGACGGGCCTGAAAATCCACATTGCCACCTGCACTAAAAGGCACGATCAACGTAATGGGCTTGAGCTTTGGCCACGCATTGTCTGCAAGGGCTGCATGGGGCAAGGCAACAGAAACAGCCGCAAGGGTGGCGGCAGAAAGAAGGGTGCGTCGGAACATGGGAACTGCGTGGGTAATGCGCAGGCAGCCAGGGCAGCGCCTGCTGGGTGAAAGTGCGCCGATTTTGACACAGGCGCAGCCCAACTGCTTGGCAGTCAAACACTATGCAATCAGAAATTACCCTTGTGCTTTTTTTTGCAAATATTCTGCGTTAAAAGTCACCTCACCGCCTGGTTCTAACCAGTACAGCGACTCCATCAACAACGTATTTTTTTGCAAATCACCACATTGCCGCACACAGCGACACCAGGCGCACGTGGTAACTTGGACGCATTGCAGCACGCTAGGAGTTCACGATGAAACATTGGATCAGCACCGCCCTGATGGCAAGCACTTTGTGCGGGGTTTCCTGGTCGGTACACGCCGCAAACTGGGGCGATACCCTGCGCCAGCAAGCCTCACAACTGGGTGGCGGCAGCACTGCGGCCAGCGGCGACAGCGGCGCATCCTCAGCCCTCGGCGGTTTGCTGGGCGGCAGCGGTGCTGCAGGTGGCCTGCTGTCTTCGTTGGGTGTTCCGGCAGCTGGCACCGCCAGCAATGCAGCAGGCGTTATTACCTACTGCATGAAGAACAACTACCTGAACGCCAACAAAGCCCAGCAGGTCAAAGACCAGTTGCTGGGCAAGCTGGGCTTGGGCACGCAAAAGCAAGAAGCGCCCAAAGACCAAGGCTATCTGAACGGGCTGGGCGGCATGATTACCGGCAGCAACGGGCAAAGCTTCAGCATGGACAAGCTCAAAGGCGACCTGAAAGAAAAGGCCTGCGATTTTGTACTAGACAACGCCAAGTCACTGCTTTGATCCACAAAACATAGCTACTTTTGCTTGCCGAATAAGGGCTAGTAGACCAAAAGGCTTGCAATCGAGATTGCAGGCCTTTTCTTATGGGGATCTTCGTTTTCAACGACTGAGTTGCCACCAACCCAAGACCAGTGGGCCCACGCAGCGCCCCTATGCAGGGTCACGCCAGCTACTGCTCCACGTTGAGCAACACAACTAGCCCGCCTTGTGCTGCACCGCAGCAACTCAGAAATAGAAAAAATCTTTGCATCCAGCCACGGATTTGCTGCGTATTCCTAACAGCCGGCATTTTTCGGCTTGCAACCATCAAGGAGCACTCCATGGTCTCGATTCAAACTACCCGTACATTGGCTTCGTTCAGCCTGGCTATTGCAATGTCAGCCACATCCGTTGCGGCTATGGCGGACGTGATGGTTGGAGGCGCGGCAATGCTGCCATCCAGAGACATCATCGACAACGCGGTCAACTCCAAAGACCACACCACGCTGGTCGCAGCCGTCAAAGCTGCAGGTCTGGTTGACACCCTCAAAGGCCCGGGCCCATTCACCGTTTTTGCTCCGACCAACGCTGCCTTTGACGCACTGCCAGCAGGTACGGTTGACACTTTGCTCAAACCCGAAAACAAAGGCATGCTGACCACCATCCTCACTTACCACGTAGTACCTGGCAAGTGGGACGCCGCAGCCCTGAGCAAAATGATCAAGGACGGCAAAGGCAAGGCCATGGCGAAAACCGTCAGCGGCGGCACCCTGACGGCCAAATCCAACGGCAAGCACATCATGCTGACCGATGAAAAAGGCGGCACGGCCACCGTGACCATTGCAGATGTGTACCAGTCCAATGGCGTGATTCACGTCATCGACAAGGTGTTGCTGCCCAAGTGATAGCACGGTCAGTGCGGCAAAGGCTTTGCATGGGCCTTTGCAGCGTGCGCCAAGGCTCTGCAATCTGCGCACACTTAGGGCACTAGCGCCACTGCCCCGCACTTTAAAAATAAAGCGGCTCGCGCTGGGCGCATCAGCGACAGTTGCTTAAAAGGCTTGAAATTTCGAACGATTTCAAGCCTTTTCTATTGATGCACTTTTGCCTGCTACTGAGTGTTGGCTTGCAAAGACAAGAGGAGCATCCGCGCAGGCACGCTCCTTCAGTGCAGCAGCGTTTTTCAAGCCCTCTCCCAAGAAACGCCCTCTGTGCTGGCAACGCACCGCTGGCGCAGTCATAGCGTTTCAGATGCACGCCACATCTCTCTGAAGACCTGCAAGCTTGCTGTGCCAAGCACTTCCGCATGCAGGTGCCTGTGCGCAATCAGCGTTGAGCGCCTGCACGCAACAAAATCTCTTCAATCTGCTGATACCCACGCTGGCGTGCGTGCTGCAGCGGCGTAACGCCTTGTGCATCAGCCAAATGCACATCGGCCTTGGCATCTACCAGCTGGCGCACGATCTCCACATGCTGCGGGCCACCGTTGCTCAGCACAATCGCCTCCATCAACGCCGTCCAATGCAGGTTGTTGATGTGGTTCACATCTACGCCTGCAGCAATCAAGATCCGCACGGTTTGCACGTGCCCACGCTCTGCCGCCGGAATCAGCGCCGTGCCACCATAGCGATTGGTGCTTTTCAAATCTGCACCGTGTGCCAGCGTCAGCTTCAAAATCTCGTTGTGCCCACGTGCCCCAGCGTAAAGATACGGGCTGTCCTGCATGCGGTCTTTGGCATTCACATCTGCTCCGGCTTCGATCAGCTCCTTGGCCGCTGCTACATGGTTGTTGTGCGTGGCAATCAACAACGCCGTGGCACCGCTGCCATCGCGAGCTTCTTTGTTGGCTCCCTGCGCCAACAGTGCATGCACTACGGGCGCATCGCCTTGCAAGGCAGCTGCAAGCAGTTGAGCATCCAACGCCCCCGCGGCATCAGCCTTAACAGAAGATAACCCCATCATGGCCATTACTCCCCAGAAAAATTGACGACGGTTTACGCGCATGGTTCTACCTCCTTGCAGGCGATTGTGCAGAACTCTGCGGGTATCGGGATGGGATCGCTTCACGCGGAGAAGTAAGCATGAAATTATTTACCACTGAGAGCAGCCAACGCCAGCCAGCCGAAGCTTGGCGGTGAAGGTAAAACGCAGCGGCGATTGCATCCAGCGTAGCGTGAATGCTTTTAAAGCAATAACTATCAGTGTTTTCAGGATATGGGGCCTGACAGATAGAGACCTAAGAGGATTGAAATTATTTTTTACTTTTAAGTTTCTGCTATGAATTTACTGACATGGGGTCATCGCTCCGGTCAAAAAAACAGATAAAGATTTGATACTTTTTTGAAAAACGCAACGTTTGTACATGCGCTCAGTGCGTTCTGCATCTTTGGCAAAAGATGCGTCATATCAAATTACTTACACTTTAAATTTGCCTCTTAATGTTTATATTTTTATAGTCTTATACGAGGCCAGCATGCCTTTTCTCTGTTATTTAAAACCAATCAGAAAATTTAGGGGATAGATTTGAGATACCTTAGCTTGTTAACTTTTCCAGTTTTATTAGCCTGCGCAACCGTTCATGCGGATAGCGGAGGTAACAAAGAAATGGAGTCGGTCGGAATTGTCGACGAAACGGGTGCATTGTTTGGACTGAGATTCGCACCACCAGATGAGGAGGGTTGGACTAGAAAAAGCTCTGGTCTGTCTGTCACACTCGAAAAGAATGCAGATTCCAATGAAGACAGTAGAGAAATCGAAGCATATCCCATACGACTTAATGCCCCCGTCTCACCAACATCAGCTTATATAGATAATATCAAACGCAATCTTGTGGACAGCTACAAAAACAACAAAGAATTTAAGATAAGCACTTTCGATGTAACTCAAGATCCAAATAATAGCAGATGCACTAGAGTACATCTCTTATTAGAATCAAAATTACCTGACCAAACAACACAAGAAAGAAAATGGAGTGAACAATACACACTTTCCTGTGGATTTCTTAAGTACAAGGGGATGGGTTTCGAATTGCGTTATTACCATAGATATATTGATTCGAAAAAAGACGATCAATTTATCGAAGATGCTCGTAGACTATTGGATAGCGTTGTAATTGACAACAACTAAAATAACGTGCTTTTATTCAGTGGACCACTTCCTGCGCCCACTGAAGTCAAGTTTCAAATAATAAAAAACATGTGGTGTAAATTTTAAAAATCAAAATTTACACCACTTATATTTAAGATAAATATTTTTTATATAACTACAATTAGTTTATAAAATAAATTACCAGTTCACAACAAGAATGTGCACTTGTCACTTGCGACAAGTCAACATCGCGAATTCATCTAAGAATTAGCTGCTTATAGAGCCAGCACTGTCTTGAACGTTACCCTCCAACGGCCTGCATGCATTGCTTAAATCAGCCCTGGCGCTACTGTGTGCAATCGGAGTACGCGCTTGCCCATGCCATGGGCAGCTGATTGACACCAACAACAAGGAGACGGACGTGGCTTTGAAAAAATGGGTGCTGGGCATTTTGGCAATTTCGGGTGTAGCAGCCGTGGGTGGCTGGTTCAGCTTGGACAAAGAGACGCGGGGACTGCTGGCCACAGTGCCGACCAATCGCGATGTACTGTTCTGGACCCAGCCGCAGCGCGACGCCGCGTTCCGCGCGCTGGACCGTATTCCCTTCCTGGCAAAGGTGAACGTGGTGCTGGTCAGTGGCAACCCCTCCCCGTTGCCGCAAGGGACTCCACTTAAGCTCAAAAGCGATATAGATGCCTACATGGCGGGCCAGCGCAGTGCCGCACTGCTGGTGGTGCATGACGGCAAGCTGCGCTTGGAGCGCTATGGCCTGGACTTTGATGGTTCGGGCCGCTGGACCAGCTTTTCTGTTGCCAAATCGTTCACCTCTACGCTGGTGGGCGCAGCGCTGAAAGACGGGTTCATTAAGAGCCTGGACGACCATGTCAGCGTCTACATTCCCGAGCTCAAGGGCTCTGCCTACGACGACGTAACTGTGCGCCAGTTGCTAACCATGACCTCTGGCGTGAAGTGGAATGAAGACTATGCCGACCCCAACTCGGATGTCGCCAAATTCAACAACCACCAGCCAGAGCCAGGCATGGAAGCACTGGTGAGCTACATGCGCCAGCTTCCGCGCGAAGCGCCACCCGGCACCCGCTGGCTGTACAGCACAGGCGAGACCAATCTGGTGGGTACGCTGGTGCAGCAGGCTACCCAAAAGCCTTTGGCCACCTATCTGGCAGAGAAAGTGTGGGGCCCTGCAGGCATGGAGCAGCAGGCCACCTGGCTTCTGAGCAAAACCGGCAAGGAGATTGCCGGATGCTGTGTGCAAGCCTTGCCACGCGACTACGCCCGCATGGGCCTGTTCATCCTGAATGGCTCGCAGGCCAACGGCCAAAGCATCGTGCCTGACGGCTGGTGGACCGAAGCCACCACCAAGCACGCCGATATCGGCATTCCGGGCCGTGGCTACGGCTACCAGTGGTGGACTTACGACGACGGCAGCTACACAGCGCGCGGCATTTTTGGTCAGGGCATCTTCATCGACCCCCAGCGCAAACTGGTGATCGTGTCGAACGCCAACTGGGCCGGCGGGGCGCGAGACCCCGTAGCCACCGAAGCACGCGAAAATTTCTACCGCGAAGTAAAAAATGCCATCGATGAAGAGGCAGCGTTATCGTCCAAATAATGACCGGGCCAGTGGTCACTGCAGCCCTTGGCTTGAATGACTCTGCGCAGTCTCAAGCGCAAGCATGCTTTGCAGTGACAGCTGCTGGCAACTATTGACAGTTACTGGAAGCAGCGGTCACCTCGCCCTTAAAAGAAATCGGTTCAACTCTGGCTCCAGCGCACCGAGCGGCACTTCACAGCCCTCCTCCACGCGTGCAACTTCGCGTTCACAGTCAATGAAAGTGACCAAAGTTGGCCGGGTCTGCCCCCCGGGATACTTGCTCAGCACGACGCGCAATTGCGCACCCGCCCAAGCCGCGCCATCTACCGACCATGTTCTCTCAGGCTGAAACAAGACCTTCGCGTTGCTTGCATTGCACAGCTGTGGAGACGCTACCCAGTGGGTGTTTCTGGCTTCCCATTCTTCGAGCAGCAATGCAAAGCGTCCATCGGCGGAGCCAGAGCTGTGTTCATAAGCCACGGTGTGCACTCCTTGTTGAATCGACCAGAGTTTGCCTAGATAGGCTTGGGCAATCCACGTTGTTTGGTGACTTTTTTGGTGCTTTTTTTGATTTTCTGCTGGATGCTTTTGACAGAGGCCGGTCTGTCGCACCGGCAGGCGAGTAACTTTCTTGTCCGCGACAAGAAAGGCACCCAGCAAGCGCGTCTGCCGACGGCTTCCGGCAAAACTCGCTGCGCGCTTGCAGCGCTTCGCTCAAACAGCCGCCGGAGATTTGGTTTTTATGCTGACCTCACGCGACGCTTACGCACTCGTAGGCAGAGATTCACGCCTTGTGGTTTATGGCAGTGACAGGCCAACAGCCGTCTTTAAAACTGGCCCTGCAACTGTGGCAATGCTGATGCTAGCAATGCGATGCCCGATACCGTCAGGAGCCCCAGCACAACCTGCCGGAATCGGACTTCACTGATGCCGATATACAGGCGAGCGCCGAGCAGCGTGGGCACCAGCATTGCCGGTGCCACCACTGCAAATAACGGGAGCATGTCCTTGGTCACCAATCCTGTGGCGCCATAGCAGCCCATCGTCACCAGTAGCATCGACAGGTTGAAGTTTTGGATCACCGCACGCTGCTCATCCTTGTCGAAGCCACGCAGCGTGCACCAAAGGGTGGGCAGCGTACCCGTGAAGCCGCCAATGCCCCCCATCACGCCACCTGCCAGACCCACAGCGCCATCGGCTAGCCGGCCCCCAGATTTGATGTGAGGCAAATTCTTCGCCATCAACATTGCCGGGCACCACACAACGAGCAGCATGCCCAATATCGCCTTGAACCAGTTCACGTCAAGGTGAGGAAGTAGCAGAACACCTAAGGGTACGCCTGCCAGACCACCCAGCACGAACGGCAGTAAACGCTGAATCTCGAAGCCTCGCCGCACTGTGACGGCCGCAATAATCTGCCCTGTCAATGCACCGAAAACCGCGAGTACAGCGGCCAAGCGCGGCTCAAGCGTCCAAGCCCAAAATGACATAGCGACCAAACCAAAAGCAAAGCCAGACAGCCCTTGGACGAACCCCGCGACCACAGCGCCTAGTGCTACTACAAAATAGATCGAATGCATGCTTTTCCACTCCGTCTATTAATTATGGAGAGGCTAAATAACAAAATCATTTGGTTTTAGTATTGCTCCATAACTATTTGCTAATGAGACTATGACTGCTTCCAATGAACTGCTTGCGCGTTTATCTTCACGGCTCAAGATGCGTCACCTGACACTGCTGCAACTGATCGCGCAACATGGCTCGCTGACTCGCGTGGCAGAGTACATGGCGACCAGTCAACCTGCAGTAACACACGCACTGGCCGAACTGGAAGCAATGTTCGGTGCTCCCCTTTTTTTACGCTCTGCGCGCGGCATGACACCCACGGCACTTGGGGAGGTGGCACTCACTCGCTCGCGGTCCATGCTCAAGGACCTTGGGCACTGGGTGTGCGACATGGAGTCTGCTGGCGTCGGTCGCGCGGCCCACTTGCATGTGGGCGTGATTCCGTTCATCCCCGGCCGGCTACTGGCTGCAGCCATTGCCCGCACGCGACCACAGGACCGCAGCATTACGGTGACGATCCATGAAGGCACAAGTGACCATCTGCTCGAACTATTACGTGGACATGAGCTGGACTGCGTGATTGGCCGTACATCGGCCATCCTATCGATGGATGGTTTAGTGCATGAAGTGCTATACCAACAAGAGCCACGCCTGGTGGCACATCGGCGCTTGGCAACTCGATTGGGCCGAAGCCCACTATCTTGGCCGCAGCTGGCACAACTGGACTGGGTGCTAGGGCAGCGCGATACACCAATGCGCGAGCAGATCACCGACTTTTTTCTACGCTCGGGTGTAACCCCACCAGCTCCCATCGTGGAGAGTCTTTCCGCGAAAGTTATTGGCGAGTTGATTGCAGCCAATGAGCGGGCTGTTTCCATCGTCCCTGCAGACGTCGCTGAAGAATTGGCCCGCTTGGTAGGTGTGGGCGTGACAGCACACCGTTTTGGCTGGACGCTGCCGCCTGTCACATTGTTTCGCAGGGCCGAGGAGTCCCTGCGTGAGGCTGATGCAGTTTTCGCTCAGGCACTTCGCGAAGTGTGCAAACCTGCTACGTGACAGATGAGTGCACGGTCTTCACCAGAGTGAACTTTGAGCGGCAGCTTGCGAGAATCCCTGATGGTCGCTTAGGGACGGCCAGAGCTGGACGCCTCCAGTGGTCAAGTGACTATTTCGATGGGTCACAGCCTTGTTTCAGCCAAAGCAGCGCTCCTATGCTCTTGAGATGTTTGGCTCATATCAGTCGTACATCCTGCAAGCAAGGAGCCCCATCAATCGTGTAGAGCCTGTCACCAAGAATGGGGGAGAAGCATTGTTGGTTGCTGTATTGAACCCTTCAAATGCTGCGTCTTCATTCATCTCGTTACCCAAAGAGGGCGAGAACAAGAATGCAGAGCATCTTCGGCAAGAAATCGCCTTTCGGATTGGAGTTGCTGGCAGAGGGTTTCTCGGAAACACAATGTTTGGTGCACAGCTAAAAGACTGTCGCTAGCTCGGTTGCTACAGGATGAGCGCCAATGGCTGGGTGGATTTGCGACTGTCGCAGTCCGGCCAGAAGCAATCCATGATTGCTTGGACTACTGAATCTCAGAAGAACGCAGACATTTATTTCGCATGAATAAGGATGTTGCCCTCTACACCCGTCCGCACATCTGCACTGCGGTGCTGTTTAATACAAGCGCTAACTCGCTGTCAGAGATGTTTGGCTGACTTGCGTTTTCAGTTATGCCCACTCCTAAAACTATTTAGATTTCAGAAGATATGCATGTCACGCTTCTCAAAGCAGCTGATGCGGTGATGTATCGAAGGCTGATGCTGCAAGCGTATGAGCTTGCAGCAGACGCTTTCACTTCCACCGCTGAAGAAAGAGCTGCAGAACCCGATGCTTTTTGGATTAAGCGCGTGGCTGATCCCACGGGTTTAGAAGCTGCGTTTGGCGCATTCGATGACCATGATCTCGTTGGAACGGTCGCTCTGCAGTTCTCGGAAAAGCCTAAAACCAAGCACAAAGCGAAGATCATTGGCATGTTCGTTGACTCAAAAGTCAGAGGATTGGGCATAGGCCGTGCCTTACTCGAAGCAGCCATAACCTACGCTGAAGCGAAGGAAAGCATCCGTCAACTCACTCTTACGGTCACCGAAGGCAATGAACCTGCAATAAGTCTCTACCAATCCATGGGGTTCCAAGTGTTTGGGCTTGAGCCTATGGCCATCCTTACTCCAGATGGCTACAAAGCCAAGGTTCACATGTGGCGTTCGCTTCAGCGCAACATAAGACCTAGTCTTAACGAGTCATTCGGTTGACCTCTGTCGGAGTTCATCACAGCGACATTTGACATCAAGAAAAGTGCTGAAGGAATGTCCGCTTTGGTTCGTTAGCGACTGCCGCAAACGGTCAGAAGCTGTCGTCCGGGAGTTAACCGCGAACAGCAGATCTAGGCTAGCGCTGACGTAGGGGCTTCAACTCCGAATCTTGGCGGCCATCAACAGCTGAACTTGATGGACTCTGGCTGCAATCTCCAAGAATTGGCATTCAAGGTTTTCCGCTGCCCTTGTCGGAGGCGACCCCGCCCCCCCCCGCCTTGACGACGATTCACCGTGCCTTCAGGCAAAATCCAGATGATTGGACCAAGCCTGGCGTCAGGTCTGCCGGGAAGTCCACCTTGAAGAATGGAAAAGCATCAATGTCACTGACGAAGAAGGGCGAGTTCTGGTACGGGACGACGTCCGGCGACACCCAAGCCGAACTGCGCAACTACAGCGTTGCGAATCGCCATGAGGCCGTCCGGTTTGCCTCGTCCAAATGCGATTGCGGGTGCCGGACTTTTGCGCTGCAGACCGATGAAGAAGCCGGCGTGGCAATCCGCACCTGCTCCGACTGCGGGCAGGAACACCTGATGGGCGACAGCGCGGACTACGTTGAAGAGGCCACCCCCGAGGCGCACCAGTGCGTGTGCGAGAACGAGGTATTCGAGCTGATGTCCGGCGTCTCCGTGTACAAGGGCACACATGACGTGCGCTGGTACTACATCGCTTGCCACTGCGTGGAATGCAATCTGGTTGGGGTCTTCGCAGACTGGAAGTGTGAAGCTGGTGATGCGGCGGCCTTCCTCGCCAAGGTATAAGCGCGGCCCCTTGATTCTGCTCGCAGGATCAAGGGGTCGAGGAGTGTCATGAGGTGGTTGGTGGACTTGCCTGTATCAATGACGGCAATCGATGCGCAGCAGACATTTGCCGCCGAGGCACGAACGACTGCAATCGGTCGTAAGCAGTCTCTAGAACATCTCCGTTTCAATGACCAAAGCGCATGCGTAGCACGTCGACTTTGTAGAAGTCCTTCATATTTGCGGCGGTTGTTTGAGCAGAGTGACGAAGGAACACCGCGAGTTCCGCCTGACAAGCCCGCTGCAAGCGTCTTCTTTTCTTTCCCCGGTTTCTTTTGACGAAGCAAAAGAAATCGGGTCGCCGCCGGTCGACTACCGGCCTCGGACAAGAGTGCAACAACAAACAATTAAAAAGAAGCACGAGCCATAACTACTAACGCATGCCATACAAGCGCTAGAGCCCAAAAGCAATCATCCATAAAAAAGGCCCACAACCTAAGCTGTGGGCCTTCGAGCCAAACCAGAAAGATTTAAAGCCAGCTTTCTAAAAGCAGCCCGCTCAATGCACGTGCGCAATATCCGGAATTGCCGCCATCAAATCCTTGGTATAGGCGTGTTGCGGATCATCCAGCACCACCTGTGCATCACCCACTTCCACCAGTTTGCCCCGCTGCATGACGCCAATGTCGTCACACATGTGGCGAATCACTGCCAGGTTGTGGCTGATGAGCAGATAGGTCAGGCCAAACTCGTCCTGCAGATCACGCATCAGGTTCAGCACCTGTGCCTGCACCGATACGTCCAGCGCTGAGGTGGGCTCGTCGCAGATGATGAACTCGGGCTGGCTGGCCAAAGCACGCGCCACGGCAATGCGCTGGCGTTGGCCGCCAGAGAACTGGTGTGGGTACTTGGTGACGTCGTCGGGCTTCATGCGCACACGGCGCAGGGCTTCTTGCACGCGGGCGGCGGTTTCTTCCTTGGTCTGCGTGATGCCCAGTACCACCAGAGGCTCGGCAATCAGTTGCTCCACCGTCCAGCGCGGGTTCAGGCTGGCATACGGATCTTGGAAGATCATCTGAAACCGGCGGCGCATGGCCACGGTTTGCGCAGCCGGGCTCCACTTGTCCACGCCATCAAACAAAATGGTGCCGCTGGTTGGCGGCGTCAGGCCAGCCACCATGCGTGCCACTGTGGATTTACCCGAGCCAGACTCGCCCACCAGCCCAAAGGTGGTGCCTTTGCGGATGTTGAAGCTGACGTGGTCAGCAGCCTTGAGGATTTTCTTTTCCTCGCGCGCCAGCAAGCGGGCCAGCCAGCCAGCGGACAAGTCGTAGTCCTTGCACAGGTCTTTGACTTCCACCAGCGGCCGCACGTTTGCGGTGCTGGCATCCGCCGCAACTTCTTTCGGTGTCCACGGCACTGCTTTAGCTACTGGCCCGCCGCCAACTTCGGGCACCGGCAAGCGTTCTACCCGTTGGTGCACGCTGGGAATGGCGGCCATCAGCACCTGCGTGTACGGGTCACGCGGGGCATCCAGCACCTGTCGCACCGCACCGGTTTCCAGTACACGGCCGTGGTACATGACCATGACGCGATCGGCCGTTTCGGCAATCACGCCCATGTCGTGCGTGATGAGCATGGCAGCCGCGCCGCGCTCTTTGCAGACCTTGCGCAGCAGCGCAATGATTTGCGCCTGCACCGATACGTCAAGCGCGGTGGTGGGCTCGTCTGCAATGATGAGTTCTGGCTCGGCACACAGGGCCAACGCAATGGCTACGCGCTGGCGCATGCCGCCAGAGAACTGGTGCGGGTACTGCGCCATGCGCTCTTTGGCGTGCGGAATTTCCACCTCTTGCAGCAGCGCCAGGGCGCGGGCTTGGGCTTCTTTTTCTGACACGGGCAAGTGTGTGCGAATGGTTTCCACCAGATGGTCACCCACGGTGTAGACCGGGTTCAGGCTGGTCAGCGGGTCTTGAAAGATGGTGCCAATGCGCTTGCCGCGAATGCGGCGCAGATCCTCTCCCTGCAAGTTGTCGATACGCAAGCCGCGCAGCTCTACCGTGCCACTGGAGATGCGACCGGGCGCTTCAATCAAGCCGGTGACGGCAGAGCCCGTCATGGACTTGCCTGCGCCTGATTCACCCACCACGCCCAGAATTTCTCCGGGCCAGATGTCAAACGAGACATCGTGCAGCACGTGCACGGGGCCTTTGTAGGTATCAAACGTGACGCTGAGATTGCGTACCCGCAGCACGGGAACCGCATCAGGCACGGGGTTGTGTGTGTCTGTTGTCATGTTCATTGCAGCTTGGGGTTCAAAGCGTCGCGCAACCAGTCGCCGACGAGGTTCACGGACAGGGCCAGTGCCAGCAGCACCAGCGAGGGGAACAGCAAAATCCACCATTCACCCGAGAACAAGAAGCTCTGGCCGATACGGATCAGCGTGCCCAGCGACGGCGCAGTTGGCGGCAGGCCCACGCCCAGGTACGACAGCGTGGATTCAGCCACGATGGCGTGCGCAAAGCTGATGGTGGCAATCACCAAGATGGGGGCCAGCATATTGGGCAGGATGTGCTTGGTGAGGATGGCGGTTTGCGAGCGGCCAATGAGCTGGGCGGCCAGCACATAGTCTTTCTGCTTTTCCACCATGACCGCACCACGCACTGTGCGCGCGTACTGCACCCAGTCAGACAGGCCAATGGCGACGATGATGACAAACACGGCCATGTCATCGCGGTAGCCCTCGGGCAGCAAGCCACGGGCAATACCAAAGATCAGCAACGCCACCAGGATGACCGGGAAAGTCAGCTGCACATCGGCAATGCGCATCAGCAGCGTGTCAAACCAGCCACCGGCATAACCGGCAATCAGGCCCAGCGGCACGCCAATGATGAGCGACAGCGCCACCGCAGCCACACCCACAAACACCGACATGCGCAGGCCATACAGGATGGCGGAGTACACGTCGCGGCCCTGATCGTCAGCGCCCAGCGGGTAGAACATCTCGCCCATACCCTGGCTCCAGGGCGGGGTGAAGGCATCCATCAGATCCAGGCTACCCGGATCAAACGGGTTGTGCAGCGCCAGCAGCGGCGCGCAGATGGTGGCCAGCACCAGCAGCGCCAGCACAGCGGCAGCCACTTGCACCAGACGCGACTTGGCAAAGGCGCGCTTGACCGGCGAGTCGCTGGCTTTCCAGCCCGTGGGCAGCGCCACGTCTTGTTTCACAGATTCAGTCATTGCTGCCCCCTTATTTCTTTCGCAGGCGGGGGTCCACCAGCACATACAAAAAGTCCACAAACAGATTGATCACCACGTACAGCAGCGCAATGAACATCAAGTAAGCCGCAATCAAGGGCACATCTACGCCCTGCACCGATGAGATGAACAGCAAGCCCACACCGGGCCACTGGAACACGGTTTCCGTGACGATGGCAAAGGCAATCAGCGAGCCAATTTGCAGGCCCGCAATGGTGATGACGGGAATGAGCGTGTTGCGCAGCGCGTGGCCAAAGTACAGGCTCTTTTCATGCAGACCGCGGGCGCGGCCAAAGCGGATGTAGTCCGAGCGCAGCACCTCCAGCATCTCGGCACGCACCAGGCGCATGATCAGCGTCATGTTGTAAAAACCCAGCGTGATGGCCGGCATGATGAGCGCAGCCCAGCCAGAAGCGGTCAGAAAACCCGTTTGCCAGCCCCCGATGTTGACCGTCTCACCCCGGCCAAAGGAAGGCAGCCAGCGCAGCTCGACAGCAAACACGTAAATCAGGCCAATACCAATCAAAAACGTGGGCAGTGAGACCCCGACCAGCGAGACCGTCATGATGGAGCGGCTGAGCCACCCATCTTTCTTGATGGCGGTATAGACCCCCAGCACCACGCCAATGAGCAGCGCAAAAAAGGCCGCAGTCATTGCCAGCTCCAGAGTGGCTGGCAGACGCTCGGCAATCACCTCGGCCACGGGGCGCTTGAGGCGGTAGGAGATACCCAGATCCCCCTGCACGACCTTGCCCACATAGGCCAGATATTGCATGGGGACGGATTTATTAAAGCCCAGGTCTTCAACCAGGGCGGTGCGTTCTTCCAGCGTGGCGTCTTCGCCTAACAAGCTGATGGTGGGGTCACCAATATGGCGAAACACCATGAAGGAAATAAGCGAGACGGCCAGCAGTACCAAAACTGACTGGCCCAGTCTGCGCAGCAGATGGACCAGCATGTTGTTACTTCGCGTTCTTGTTGAGCTTCATGTCCTTGAAGTGCACCACGTTGTCAGGATGCACAGGAACGTTGATGGCTTTGATGGACGCGAAATGGATGACCTGGTCATGCAACGGGATGTAGAAACGATCTTTCTGCACCACATCCCAGATTTGCTTGATGGTGGCGTTGCGCTTGCCCACATCGCTTTCCGAAGACAGCGAGATGATCTTGTTATCCAGATCGGCATTGCTGTAGTGGGTGGCGTTTTGTGCGCCACGGCCTTCCTTGCCACGGGTGGCGACCAGGAAGTCAAAGATGTATGCCGAGTCGTACGTTGGAACGCCCCAGCCGTACAGGTAGAAATCGCTGTCGGCATTCACGATGGACACGCTGTGCTGCGCAATCGGGCGCGATGCCACTTCAGTCTTGATGCCTACGCGGCCCAGGAAACCGGCAATGGCGGTGCTGATGGCCTCGTCGTTCACATAACGATCGTTGGGGGTGTGCAAGGTGATGGTGAAGCCGTTGGGGTAACCCGCTTCTGCCAGCAGTGCCTTGGCTTTGGCAACGTCAGCCTTGGGGTAGGCCGCCATGGACTTGTCGTAACCATTCACAAAGGAAGGAGCCATCACGCCCGAGGGGTTGGACAGGCCACGCATGACCGAGCGCTTGATGGCGTCGCGGTCAATTGCCAGCTCCATGGCATGGCGCACCTTGGGGTCGGCCAGTGGGTTCTTGCCCTTGACGTTGCTGGACTTGAGCTCTTGCGAACCCACATTCAGACCCAAAAAGATGGAGCGGTTTTCTGGGCCTTCGTTGATGCGCAGCTTGCTGTCTTGCTTGAGGCGTGCCACGTCTTGCGCGGGAATGTCCTGGGCAAAGTCCACTTCACCCGACAGCAGTGCGGCCACGCGGGTGGCTGGCGACTTGATGGGCAAATACACCAGTTCGGTCACTTGCAGTGCGTCTTTGCCCTTGCCCCAGTAGTTGGGGTTTTGCTTCATGACGGTCTTACTGTCCACCTCGCGGCTGGCCAGTGTGAAAGCGCCAGTGCCGTTGACGGCACGGGTTGCGCCGTTTTCGGTCTTGCTGGTGGCGTCCTGGGTATCTACAGCGCCGTTGGCCTTGGCCCACTCTTCATTCATGATGAAGATGTTGGTCAGGTTGTTCGGGAAAATGGGGTTGGGGCCTTTAGTCTTGACCTGCACGGTCAAGTCATTCACGGCAGTGATGCTGTCTACCGATGCCAGCAGCGACTTCACCTGCGCATTGGGGCCTTTGGCGCGGTTGAGCGAGAAGACCACATCCTTGGCAGTCAGCGGCTTGCCGTCATGGAACTTCACATTCGGGCGGATTTTGAATTCCCAGACCGTGGGGTCGTTGGGCAGCAGCTTCCACTCGGTAGCCAGCAGCGGCAGCAACTTGCCGTCGTTGGAGCGGTTGAGCAGCGTCTCATACATCTGGTGCATCAACACAAAGTTGGTACCGGTGTTGAACACATGCGGGTCGAGCGTCGTCACATCGGCCGATCGCGTCCATCGCACGGTTTCAGCTTGCGCCAGCGTGGCCGTGGAAAGCAGGCCTGCGGCCAGCAGGGCGGTGCCCAGAGTCTTCAAAATCATGTTTGTCTCCATCTTCATAACGAGGTGAAAGGTTGCCTGTATGCCACGGACTGCGCGAATGCCGCCCTAGGGTTTGCCTTGGCAAGCAAAAATCAGACCGCTTATCGGCGCTACTGTTTTGTGTACATGTTTATAGCGCGGCGCTTCAAGCTTCACGCAATAAGCTCATGCATTTATCTGTCTTCACGCAAAAAACCTTGTTTTCCTAGAACAGACAAGCTATGCAAAGAATGCCGGACAATGCAGGCTTTCACTGCCGATCGGCAGATGCTTTGTTTGTTGAATTCAGGCGCCATTGGCGCCCCTGCCGCATGCACGCTACCCGCATCATCGCCATCCGCCATGGCGAAACTTCCTGGAATGTTGACGCTCGCATTCAAGGTCATCTGGACATTCCACTCAACGACATCGGCCTGTGGCAAGCCCAGCGCACGGGCGCGGCGCTGGCACATGAGCATCTGGATGCCATCTACAGCAGCGACCTGCAGCGCGCCCTGAGCACTGCTCAGGCAGTCAGCCAGACCACGGGCTGTGCGGTGCAGCCCGACACGGGCCTGCGCGAGCGCTGCTTTGGCAGTTTTGAGGGCCGCAGCTTTAAGGACATTGAGGCCGAACACCCCGAACAAGCACTGCGCTGGCGCAAGCGCGACCCCGACTTTGTGCCCGATGACGGAGGCGAATCGCTGCACATGCTGCGGGGCCGCATTCAGCACACCGTTGACCGCCTGGCGGCGCAGCACACTGGGGGCCAGATTGCCCTTGTCGCCCACGGCGGGGTGATGGACATCCTCTACCGCCTGGCCACACGCCAGGATTTGCAGGCACCGCGCTCCTGGGAGCTGGGCAACGCGGCCATCAACCGCCTGCTGTGGACGCCGCAAGGCCTGACGCTGGTGGGCTGGGGCGATGTCTCCCACCTTGCCAATGTGTCACGCGACGAATTCGTCAGTTAAATAAAAAAAAGAGCTACCAGCGCTTATAGCCACTAGTTTTAAGATAGTTTTCTATCTGAAACGCAGAGCTGTACAGCGCTAGCCGCTCTTTTTTTGTGCAGGTTGATGCACTGCCCTGCCAGCCACTGCGCAGTGGCAGGGGCGTGTGATGCTGCATGGTGACATGGTGACATGGTGACATGGTGACATGGTGACATGGTGACATGGTGCAGCGATGCTGTGATGTACTGGAAAGCAACGCATCTTCAACATTCATATCACCCTCCATATCAGCAACAACAGACGTGCGCGTTACAGCGCCCAAGGCTGTCCATCCGCGGCCAGCAGCTCGCCCTTTTTTTCCACAATCAGGCCATAGCATTCGGGGTGGCGGTGCAGGTCAAAATTGAACGTGGTGCGTTTGTACACGGCGCAAAAATCAAGGTCTGCACGCCCCAGCACCACCTCATCGTCTTTGGTGATGCAGCGCGCCACCACCTCGCCAGACGGGGCCACCAGCAAGCTGCCCGCAATACTGTCCACCCCCTCTTCCAGCCCGCCCTTGGCCACGCTGGCCACCCAGCAGCCATTTTGGTAAGCGCCGGCCTGCACAGACAACTGGTTGTGAAACAGTGACAGATCATCGTGCTGCGGTGCAGGCGCGTTGTGCACCGGTGTGTTGTAGCCAATGAAGATCATCTCTGCGCCTTGCAGCGCCATCACGCGGTAGCTCTCGGCCCAGCGGCGGTCGTTGCACAGAGCCATGCCCATGGTGCCGCCAAAGCCCTGGTACACGCCAAAGGACTGACCCGGCGTGAAGTAGCGTTTTTCCAGGTGCTGAAATTTGCGCCACGGCTCATGCTCGAAGTGGCCGGGCACATGAATCTTGCGGTACTTGCCGATGATGGTGGCGCTCTTGTCCACCAAGATGGCGGTGTTGTACTGCATCAGCTGACCGCCCTCTTGAGCCAGCTCGGCATAGCCCAGATAAAACCCGATGCCCAGCTCGCGTGCCAGATCAAACAGGGGCTGCGTTTCGCGGCTGGGCATGGCGCGCTCGTAGTAACTGTGCAGCTCGGCCTGATCCTGGATGTACCAGCGCGGGAAAAACGTGGTCAGCGCCAGCTCGGGGTAGACGATCACATCCGCACCCAGACTTTTGGCCTCGCGCATCATCTGGCACAAACGCTGGACCACGCTGGCGCGGGAATCGATTTTTTGCACCGGGCCAAGCTGGCCCAGGGCGACATTGACAATACGGCTCATCACACTCTCACATCTCTAGGTGGGTAGCTGCCAGCGCTGGCAGCCCATTGCACGGAAAACTTAACGGTTGGCCTGCTGCAGCAACACCTGCAGCAGCACATTGGCACCGTGCACCAGCTGGGCTGGGTCGGTGTGTTCGCGCACGTTGTGGCTCAGCCCTTGCCGGCTGGGCACAAACACCATGGCGGTAGGGCAAACGCGCGCCAGCATCTGCGCATCGTGGCCCGCGCCGCTGGGCATGCGCAAGGTGCTCAGGCCCAGCGCATGCGCGTGCTGCTCCACACAATCGACCAGACCCACGTCAAAAGCCACGGGCTCAAAATCTGCCAGCTGGCGGTGCACGCACTGCACCCCGTTTTCACCGGCAATGCGGTAGGCAAAGGACAGCACTTCGGCTTGCGCCTGGCGCAGCTGCGCCGCCTGCGTGTTGCGCAAGTCCACCGTCATCACGGCCTCTTGCGCAATCACGTTGATCAGATTGGGTTTGAGCTGCAGCGCCCCCACGGTGCCCAGCTGGCTGCCGCCGTAGCGCGCTACCAGGTTGTGGATAAAGGTGGCGCAGCGCATGGCGCACATACCTGCGTCATGGCGCAAGGCCATGGGGGTGGTGCCTGCGTGGTTGCTGGTGCCGGTAAAGCGCAGCTCCATCCAGCAAATGCCCTGCACCCCTTGCACCACGCCAATGAGCTGGCCTTGCTGCTCCAGCACGGGGCCTTGCTCGATGTGCAGCTCCACAAAGCTATCAACCACCGGCGCACCCACGGGGGCGCTGCCTGCGTAGCCAATGCGGGCCAGCTCATCGCCCACAGTGGCGGCGTTATCAACCGCCTGCGTTGCCAGCGCAGCTTGCAGCGCCATGCCGCCCACCATCACCAGGCTGCCCATCATGTCGGGCTGAAAACGCGCCCCTTCTTCATTGGTAAAAAACGCCACCTGAATGGGGCGGCGCGTACGCACACCTGCAGCGCGCAGGGTGGCCACCACCTCCAGCCCGGCCATGACGCCGTAGTTGCCATCGTAAAGCCCGCCCGTGCGTACGGTGTCAATGTGGCTGCCCGTCATCACCGGGGGCAAGTCTTCGGTGCCGGCACAGGTGCCCACCACATTGCCAATTGCATCCACCTGCACGGTCATATCCAGATTGCGCATTTGCTGCACGGTCCAGTCGCGGCCAGCCTTGTCGGCATCGCTCAAGGCCAGACGGTTGGTGCCGCCGCCTTCCAGCGCACCAAACTGCCCCAAGTCTTGCAGGCGCTGCAGCAGTCGCACGCCATCCACGCGCAGTGCGCTCCATGGGGCCGTGCTCATGCGCGCTCCTTGGCACGTGCGGCCACGGCTTGGGCGCTTTCGCCCACCAGTTGCGCGTACAGCGCAGGGTCTGTGGCCGCCTCAGAACCAAAAAACAGAATACGGCTGGCGCTGTTGAGCCCCAGCACCTGGCGGGCCTGCTCGCTCTGGCTGGCTGCGATGGCCGCAGCAACACCGGCCACCGCCGATTCACCGGCAACGATGACCGCATCGCCACCCAAAGGCTGGGCCAACAGGCGCATGGCCGCCACAGCGGCGGCATCGATGATGACGCAATACGCATCCGTGCCTTTTTCCAGAATGTCCCATGCCAGGTGCGAGACTTCGCCGCAGGCCAGCCCCGCCATCAGGGTGTCAATATTGCCGGTCACCGCCTTGAGCTGGCCTGCTTTGGCGCTTTGTGCCAGGCAATCGGCCTTATCAGGCTCAACCACCACAAAGGTGGGGCGGTCGCCGCCATCACGCTCCCAAAAGTAGCCACACACCGCAGCCGCCAGACCGCCCACACCGGCTTGCACAAAGATGTGCGTCGGGCGCTGCGGCAGTTGCTCTGTGGCCTCTTGCACCATCAGCTGGTAGCCCTGCATGACATCGCGTGGCACATCCATGTAGCCGGGGTAAGAGGTGTCTGAAATTACAAAACGCCCGTGTGCCTGCGCATCTGCATCGGCCTGGCGCACGGCATCGTCATAGTTGCCGGTGGTACGTACCACCTGCGCGCCGTAATGGGCAATGGCTGCCTTGCGGCCTTCACTCACGGTGGCGTGGATATAGATCACACAGCCGCAGCCAAAACGCTGCGCGCCCCAGGCCACCGAGCGGCCATGGTTGCCATCGGTGGCACAAGTGACCGTGATGCCTGCGCACAGCGCACGCACCTCGGGGGTCAGCAGGTCTTGCGTGGTCAGGTTGCGGCCCAGGCGCTCACCGAGCTGGCGGCACAGCAGCCGTGCCACCGCATACGCACCACCCAGTGCCTTGAAGCTGCCCAGACCAAAACGCCCCCCTTCGTCTTTGTAATGCACGCTGGCCACGCCCAGGGCCTGCGCCAAGGCGGGCAGGCTGTGCAGTGGCGTGGGCGCATAGCCTTGCCATTGCGAGAGTTCACGCTGCGCCAGCGCCAGCGCGTCGGCACTCAAGATTTCACTGCGCCGTGCGCCATACGGCGTCATGCGGTTGGCAGCAGGATTGGCAAAACATTCCACGGAAAGAGGGGCAAGTACGGCGGTATTCATAAGCACTTTCACAGGTTCAAACAAGGCAAATCTCACACAGCGGTTACGGGGTTACAGCTGGGGCTGCAGATCATTGAGGGCCAAGTGCAGGCGCTCAATGCGCTCCAGACGGCTGTGTGTCCCGGCGCGCAGTTGCTGCGCCAGCGTAGCCGCCAGGAAATTCACGACACTCATGGCGCAAACGTAAGAATCAAACAGCCCCTGCGGGCTGCAAGCGCCGCAGCGCAGCACCAGCTGGGCCTGCATGGCCAGCGCCGAGACAGGGGCATCGGTCAGCACCAGCACCTGTGCACCGGCACTGCGTGCAGCAGCCAGCACTTGCGGCAAATGGGCGCTGCGGCGGCGAAAGTCCACCGCCAGCACCACATCCTTGTGGCTAGCACAGGCCAGCACATCGGCCTCGCGCCCGGCGGCATCGTTGAGCATGCAGACATCGCTGCGCACCTGTGCCAGCAGCGACTGCGCATAAAACGCCGTGACATAACTGTGCCGGTAGCCCACCACCCACAGCCTGCGGGCTTTGCGCAGCAGAGCCAAAGCGGCCTCCAGCTGTGCCTCGGGCACCGCCTGGCCCCATTCCTGCAGCCGCTGGGTATCTAGCTGCAAATGACTGTGAAACTGCTGGGCCACGCTGTCTTTGCGCCGCACACCCGCCATGCGCCCCAGCGGTGACTGCTGCAGCTGCGCCTGACGCAGCTCCTGGCGAAATTCGTCGTACCCGGCATACCCCAGGCTGCGGAAAAAACGCGCCGCACTGGACTTGGAGGTGCCCGCCAGCGAGGCCAGCTCCGTGGCCGAATAGCCCAGCACCTCGCGCTGGCGCGACAGCACCACATCGGCCAGCTTGCGCTCTGCCTGCGACAAGCTGGCATAGCTCTGGCGTATGCGTGATTCCATCGTGGAGATGTTGGGGGTTTCTGTCATTGCCAGTCTTTGCCTCCATTTGGGTAAATGCCGCACCAGCTTGGGGAGCTGGTGCACCAATCATTGAAACAAACGTGCCAGATGTTTGAAATTCAGGCACCAACGTTTCACATTCATCACCCTGCTTGCAAAAGCAGTGCCTGTTTGCACAGGCCACGCGCTACAGGGGCGCACAAAAAACATACGCACTTGCAAGCAGCTCCCTCAAAACCACCCACGCAAGCGATTGCATACCGCCATTGAAATACAGACCGATGCAGCAGAAACAGATGTTTCACAGATTGGCACGGTATGTGCTGAAAAGGAGCACACGCAACTTTTTCTCCCCAGGAGTTTTCTATGTCTCTGTCTCGCCGCCTCTTTGCTGCCAGTGCTGTTGCCACGGTGGCCCTGTCTGTGTCTTCTGGTGTCTGGGCACAAGAGGACAAGTCACTGCAGAACGTTCTGGGCAAGAAATCCATTGCGCTGGGCATTCCCACCGACTACCCACCTTACGGCTACATGGGAGCCGACTTCAAGCCCACCGGTGTGGATGTGGCCGTGGCGCAGCTGATTGCTGACAAGCTGGGCGTGAAAGCGGAGTTTGTGCCGCTCAGCACCCCCAACCGCATTCCATACCTGCAATCCAGAAAGATTGACCTCATCGTCTCGGCGCTGGGCAAAAACGAAGAGCGCGCCAAGGTGATCGATTTCACGGTCTCCTACGCCCCGTTCTTTCAGGCCGTGTTTGGTCCCAAAGACATCGCCATCAAGAGCTTTGACGATCTGGGCGGCAAGACGCTGGCAGTGACACGCGGCACCATTCAGGATGATGCCCTGCAGGGCCTGGCACCCAAGACACTGAAGATTCAGCGCTTTGAAGATGACAACGCCACCATGGCTGCCTTCATGACGCAGCAAACCCAGTTTGTGGCCGTGGGTGCCGCTGTGGCAGCGGCTGCGCTGCAAAAGAACCCCAAGGTGCAGGCCGAGTACAAGCTGCTGATCAAAGACTCACCCAACTACATCGGTGTGCGCAAGGGAGAGACCGCATTGCTCAACAAGGTCAACGAAATTTTGCGCACCGCCAAGCAAGACGGAACCATCGAGGGCTACTCCCAAAAATGGCTGGGCCGCAGCATGGGCAATCTGCCAGATTGACCTTGCCCACCCTGCGCCGTTGCGCGTCGTTGCCATCGCGGGAACGGCGGCCTTGGCTGCGGGCGGTGGCACACCCAGCGCTAGCTGATGCGCCACCGCTTTTTTGTTTTGCCTTGAATTTGGACTGTCCCCATGGAAATGGATTTCGCCCCCGTGCTGGCCCAGTGGCCCATGCTGCTTCAAGGGCTGATGCTCACTTTCGTGCTGACCGGCATTGCCATACCGCTGGGTGTGCTGCTGGGAATTGCCTGCGCATGGCTGCGCCTGAATGCCGGTACCGGTGTCCGCGCGGTGGTGGCCACCTATGTAGAGATTTTTCGCAACACGCCGTTCATCATCCAGCTGTTCTTTCTGTTTTTTGGGCTGCCCTCTCTGGGCGTGCGTATGTCGCCAGAAAGCGCCAGCATTTTGGCCATGACGCTCAATTTAGGTGCCTACGCCTGTGAGCAGATTCGCGCAGGCATTGAAGCCACACCACGCGGCCAGCTGGAGGCCGCACAGTGCCTGGCATTGAACCGCTGGCAGACCTTTACCCGCGTGGTGCTGCCGCCCTCACTGGCCCGTGTGTGGCCTGCGCTGACGGGGCAAATCATCATCGTGATGCTGGGCTCTGCCGTGTGCAGCCAGATATCTACCGAAGAAATCTCCTATGCCGCCAACCTGATTTCCAGCCGCACCTTCCGCAGCTTTGAGTCGTACATCGTGGTCACCCTGTGCTACCTGGGCCTGGCCATCTTGCTGCGCCAGTTGCTGGTATGGGCAGGGCCGCGCTTCATCTTTGGCCGCCACCGTTAATTGCCCGGAGAGATACCCATGGTTGAATTTACTTTCTGGGACATTGCCTACCAGTTGCTGCTGGCGCTGCGCTGGACCGTCATCCTGTCCATCATTGCCTTTGTCTGCGGTGGCTTGCTGGGGCTGGCACTGCTGGTGCTGCGCCTGTCCAAACTGCCGGGCGCGGTGCACGCCGTGGCGGTGTATGTGCAGGTATTTCAGGGCACCCCGCTGCTGATGCAGATTTTCCTGACGTACTTTGGTCTGGCCTTGATGGGCTTTGACACCTCGCCCATGGTGGCCGCCTGCGTGTGCCTGACGCTGTACTCCGCTGCCTACCTGTGCGATATCTGGCGCGGCTGTGTGGAGTCGGTACCCAAGGGCCAGTGGGAGGCATCTTCCAGTCTGGCCATGAGCTTTACCGAGCAGTTGCGCCACGTCATCTTGCCGCAGGCCATGCGTCTGGGCATTGCGCCCACGGCAGGCTTCATGGTGCAAATCATCAAGGGCACGGCGCTGACCAGCGTGATTGGTTTTATTGAAATCACCAAAGCCGGGCAACTGATTGCCAACGCCACCTTCGAGCCTTTCATGGTCTATGGCTGCGTGGCAGCCCTGTACTTTGCGCTGTGCTTTCCGCTGTCGCTATGGAGCCAGCGGCTGGAGCGCCGCCTGCGCCCCCAACGCTAACCGATGAACGCTGTTTTGGAATCTGCCATGTCTTCTACTGTTTCTTCTTCCTCTACGCTGCCTTTGGTAGACATTGCCGGCCTGCGCAAACGCTTTGGCAGCAACGAAGTGCTCAAGGGCGTTGACCTGCAGGTCAACCGCGGTGAGGTGGTGGCCATCATTGGCAAAAGCGGCTCTGGAAAAAGTACGCTGCTGCGCTGTATCAACGGTCTGGAAAGCTTTCAGGAAGGCCAGCTGACCGTGCACGGTCAGGCCTTGCAAGCCAGTGACCCACAAGCCATGCGCGAGCTGCGCAAAAACGTGGGCATGATTTTTCAGAACTTCAACCTGTTCCCGCACCTGAGCGTGGGCCGCAACGTGATGCTGGCCCCCTCACTAGTGATGAACCAGCCCAAAGCCGTGGCCCGCGCCAACGCCGAACGCCTGCTGCAGCGCGTAGGTTTGGCTGAAAAGTTTGACGCCATGCCCGAGCAGCTGTCTGGCGGCCAGCAGCAGCGCGTAGCGATTGCACGGGCACTGGCCATGGACCCCGAAATTTTGCTCTGCGACGAGGTCACCTCTGCGCTGGACCCCGAGCTGGTGGGCGAAGTGCTGAGCGTGGTCGAGGATCTGGCCGAGCAAGGCATGACGCTGATGATGGTCACGCACGAGATGAGTTTTGCACGCAAGGTGAGCGACAAAGTCGTCTTCATGCACCAGGGCAAGGTGCACGAAGTAGGTGCACCCGAGCAGCTGTTTGGTCACCCACAAACGCCAGAACTGCGGCAGTTTCTGGGTTTATCAACCCACTAAGAACCATTAAGAGCCACCAATAACCGCTAACACCACCCTGTCAATCTTTGGTTGACGTGAAGGCAAGGCGCGAAGCCACAGCCAGTACAGACAGCGCTGACGTACGACAAGGCCAAGCAACGACGTATCCATGGTGGCGTGTGCGGTTCTAAAAAAGAAGCGGTCAGCGCCTGTGTGGCTTAGTTTTCAGATAGTTTTCTATCTAAAAACCAACACCATTCAGCGCTGACCGCTCTTTTCTTTTAGGCGTCTGCTTTACGCAGCGCGTGCATAAGTGGACGTGAACGATGCTTTCGCAATCGTGTGGGCGTTAATCATGTAGCCGCAAATCGCTGCCGTGGCATCGTCAGGAATATCCAGCTTGTCGACCGACAGCGCATGCACGGTAAAGATGTAACGGTGCGGCTTGTCACCCGGCGGTGGGCACATGCCGCCCCAGGCAAAAATACCGTAGTCGTTGCGCATCTGGCGCGCACCTGCGGGCAGGCTGGTGCTGCCTTTGGTGCCCGCGTTGGCGTTCAACTCGGTGGTGCTGGCGGGCAGATCCACCACAATCCAGTGCCACCAGCCGCAGCCCGTGGGCGCATCCGGGTCAAACACGGTCAGTGCCAGACTTTTGGTGCCTTGCGGCACACCGCTCCAGCGCAGCACAGGCGATTCATTGCGGCCACCGCAGCCAAACATGTCCGATTCAAATTCCGGCGCAATCGTGCCACCAGCGGGAATGTCAGGGCTGTGGAGGGTGAAAGTCGTAGTCATTGCGTACATCTCCTTGGTCACAAGCTGACCAGTATGCACGCTGGCGCGAGAAGTTCAGGTGGCTCGACTTCCGCCTGTCAAATATATTTGAGAATGAATCTCATCTACACTGCACGACTTCTCCGTTCTTTTGCACTGCCATGTCTGCCTGCTCCACCCCTCCAAGCCCCGACACCTCTCGCCGCCATTGGCTGGCCAGCGCGCTGGCAGTGCCCAGCCTGAGCATGCTGGGTTGCGCTGCGGCTGATGCCACAGTGGCCGCTAGCCCTGCAGCCACCACCCCAGCACTGGGCCAGCCCTGGCCCATGCCGGGCGTGCGCTACATGGACCTGCCAGCCCCCACGCTGCCGGGCATGCATGTGGCACGCCAGCACCGCGTCATGGTCTACGTGCCGCAGGGCAACGCCCCTGCCGGTGGCTGGCCGGTGATTTATGTGCTGGATGGCAATCTGATGTTCCCCATCGTGGCGCAGCTGGTGCACAACCGCGGGGGCCGCGGCGCTGACATGCGCGGCCACAGTGCAGTGGTAGTGGGCCTGGGCCATGCACTGCCACCGGGCAGCGATGAAGTGCATGACCGTGCGGCCCGCACCTACGACTACACCCTGCCTTACGCGGGCGTGGCCCCCGACAACCAGGGCCGCGCACAAGGCGGTGCCGATGTGTTTCTGGACTGGATCGCCCAGCAGCTGCAACCCCTGCTGCAATCGCAACTGCCGCTCAATGCCCAGCAACAAACGCTGGTGGGCCACTCCTACGGGGGGTTGCTGACCTTGCACACCTTGTTTACGCGCACAGCCATGTTCCAGCGCTATGTGGCGGCCAGCCCTTCGCTGTGGTGGGGCGGCGGCATTGTGCTGGAAGAAGCCGTGCAGTTCATGCGCCGCTATGCCTCATCAGGCCAGAATGCGCTGCCATCGGCCTTGAATATCTACATCAGCCAGGGCAGCGAAGAAATGTCTGCCCAGCGCGACCCACGCCGCACGCCCAACCCCGATAGAGAAGCCGCAGCCAAACAGGCCCAGGCACGCGCCAAAAGCCACGGGCTGACCAATGCGGCCAGCCTGTCTGGCGCCTTGAATCAAGTGCAAGGCCTGCAGTGCCAGCACAACATCTGGCCGGGCGCAAGCCATGGTGGCACCCAGCTGTATGCCTGCATGCAAGCGGCGCAGGTGGGCGTCTGGGCAGCACCTTCACAGGCACCCGGTTAAGCGTCATCTACACACAGCTGAAGGCGCTTGCCCAACGCCTTGCTGCAGCTGGCAGAGCGGACGGTGGTGGTCTCGCCCCCTTGGTTGCCCCGCACAGTGACACGACTGTGCGGGGCCTCGCACCGCTGTCCCACACAGTTACAGCAGTGCCTGCAATGCAGTTCGGGCATGCAATCGCTCACCCAGCGGGGCTGTCTGCCACACCCACTTTCACTGGCCCACCCCACTTCGCCCAGACTTAGCCCAAACGCAGCCCTGCTCTTTGGTACGCTGTGGTTTTTCTTTGCACCACCACCACCACCGCCATGTCTTGCAACCTCACCGCCCTTGTGGGCCAAAGCGCTGCGCTGATTGATACGCCCACTCTGGTCATTGATCTGGATGCCATGGAGCGCAACATGGCGCGCATGGCGGCCTTCGCGCAGCAGCACCAGTTACTGTGGCGCCCGCATGCCAAGCTGCATAAAAGCGCACAGATCGCCCGCTGGCTGGAGCAAGCTGGCGCCCACGGGCACTGCGTGCAAAAGACCAGTGAGGCCCAGGCGCTGGCGGCAGGTGGCATCCGCAACATCTACATCAGCAACCAAGTCATCGCCCCCGCCAAACTGGCGCGCGTTGCACAGCTCAGTCAGCAGCTGCATGCACAAGGGGGCCGTCTGGCTCTGGCGGTAGACAGCCTTGAAGGCATCACGCGCCTGGCCCACGCCATGCAGAGCATCGGTGCAGCCACCGCCAGCATCGATGTGCTGGTGGAGATCAATGTTGGGCAAAACCGCTGCGGTGTTGAGCCCGGTACAGCCGCCGTACGCCTGGCGCAAGCGGTGCAGGCTCAGCCCACGCTGCAGTTTGCGGGTTTGCAGGCCTACCACGGCGCAGCCCAGCACCTGCGCACAGCGGCTGCACGTCAGGCGGCCATCGTTCAGGCTTTGCAGCACATCGCCACCACGCGCAGTGCATTCGATGCAGCAGGCCTGCCCATCCCCTTGGTCACTGGCGCGGGCACGGGTACGTTCATCCATGAAGCGGCCAGCGGCGTGTATGGCGAGTTGCAAACCGGCTCGTTTCTGTTCATGGATGCCGACTACGCCGCCAACGAACGTGATCCCGCACAGCCCGCGTTTGAGCATGCGCTGTTCGTCAAAACCCAGGTGATGTCGCTCAGCGCCACGCATGCGGTGTGCGATGCAGGGCACAAATCACACGCCATTGATTCGGGCCTGCCCATACTGCACGGGCTAGCGGCCACCCATGCGCTGCGCTTTGCCAATGGTGGCGACGAACATGGCGTGCTGCACCCCGATGCCGCCGCAGGCAATGCCAGCAACAGGCTACCTGCGCTGGGCGATACGCTGTGGCTGATACCCGGTCACTGCGACCCCACGGTCAACCTGCACAGCCACATGGTGGGCGTGCGCGGTGGTCTGGATGCCGGGGTGGTGGAGTGCGTACTGACCGTTGATGGGCGCGGTGCCCTGACCTGAGCGTCGCAGCATGGCAGCATCCAACCCGCTACCAAAAGAAAAGCTGCCAGCGCTTGTAGAGCAAGCATTTCAGCATCTATCGATGCTAAAACACACTACCCACCAGCGCTGGCAGCTCTTTTATTTGCTACTTCTTACAGTTCGCCGTAGCTGTGCAGACCTGACAGGAACATGTTCACGCCCAAGAAGGCAAACGTGGTGATGGCCAGACCCACCAGCGCCCACCAGGCAGATACCGTGCCGCGCAGGCCCTTCATCAGCCGCATGTGCAGCCAAGCTGCGTAGTTCAGCCACACGATCAGTGCCCAGGTTTCCTTGGGGTCCCAGCTCCAGTAGCCACCCCAGGCTTCGGCTGCCCACAAGGCACCAAGCACCGTGGCGATGGTGAAGAAGGCAAAGCCCACGGCGATGGATTTGTACATCACATCGTCAAGAATTTCGAAGGCAGGCAGGCGCGCCGCAATGGTTTTACGGGCGGCCAAAATCGCACCCACGATCAGCGCCGAAATACCAAAGTACACCAGCCAGTAGCTGCTACCTGTGACTTGGCTCTGGCGGAATGCCAGCGGCTCAAAACACAGCGCCACGCCCAGCAGCCACAGGGGTGCCAGCTTGTACCACTTGGTTTCCTGCGCTTGCTGCTTGATCAGATAGGCAAAGGCCACCATGGCTGCCAGCGCAAATGTGCCGTAGCCGACAAAGTTGGCCGGCACGTGCACCTTCATCCACCAGCTTTGCAGCGCAGGCACCAAAGGCTGAATCTCATGCGCTTCACGAATCACGGTGTACCAGAGCAAGAAGCCCACAGCGGCACTGACCACCAGCATGACAAAACCGCCCAGTGCACGGGTCTTGTACTGCTCTTCGTAGTACAGATAAAACAGTGACGTCATCCAGATGAACATGACGAACACTTCGTACAGGTTGCTCACTGGAATGTGGCCAATATCTGGGCCCAGCAAATAGCTTTCAAACCAGCGCGTCATGGTGCCCACCAGCGCCAGCGTGATAGCCACCCAGGTGATGCGCGAGCCAATGGTGCCAAAGGTATCGCGCTCGCCCTTGGCGAACAGGCTGATCCAGTAAAAGATGGTGGCCATGAAGCACAGCACACTCATCCACAAGATGGCCGACTGGCTGGACAGCAGGTATTTAAGGCCAAAGACCGTGTCTGAGCGGTCAATGTGCGCCACACCCTCTGGTCCCTGGTACAGCCATATCGCCAGCAAAGACAAGGCTGCAACTGCCAGCATCAGCTTGGCCAGTGGCCGCCAGAACCAGCCCAGCCAGATCATGGTGGGGATGGTGCCAATCAAGATGCCTTTTTCATAGACATCCATGGCCCCGTAATACTGCTGCAGTGCAAACACACCGCCCATCACTACCAGTGCTGCAAACAACCAGTCAAACCAGTTGCGGCGCACAAAGTAGCCTTCATTCAATGTCATGGTGGAAGCAGTCACACTACTCATACAGAACGCTCCGTGGGGGATAGCTGTGGCGCAGGCGCGGCCAGCAATTTCTCAGTCAAATTCTCAAACTCGCGGTCAGTGTCCATGATCTTGCGATTGGATGACAGCGCCATGGTTGCTCGGGCTGCAGCCTCACCTTGCGGAGCCAGCCACACCCACAGGCGGCGATCACGCACATACAGCATGGCAAAAACGCCAATGATCAGGAACAGGCAGCCCAGATACACAATCTTTTTGCCCGGTGCACGCGCCACCTGGAAGACACTGGCTTGCACCTGCGTGAAGTCTTCCATCATGAACGTCATGGGAGCCGGGTAGAACTGCGCATCACTGAGTGAGAACACCGATTGCGTCATGAAGGCCAGCGTCTGATCGCCTGGCTCCAGTGGTTTCAGGCCCGCTTTTTCACGGCTGAGCTGCGCCAGATCGAACAGCACACCATTCAAAATACGAATCAGCACCTCACTGGCGCGCTCGCGCTCGGCCTCTGGCACATTGGTTTCCATGAATTGGCTAATGGCCTGCAAGCCCCCATCGGGGTTACCTTCCGAGTTGCCAGAGCCCGCAAACAAACCCACAGCGCGCAATGCCGACTGGCCCAGCGCTTCGCGCAGATCGGCGCGGTCTGCCGCCACCGCTTGCTGGGCATAACGGCGCACGGCCTCTTGGCGCATCGCTGGGTTTTTCAAGGCTGCACGCAGGCGCAAAAAGCCCTGAATACTGCCCTGATCATCCGCAGGCACACGCAGGTAGCGGAAGGCCTCTGCAGGGGTGTCACGCACGCCCAGCAGGAACATGGGCACACCATCGCCAAAGTCCACGGGACTCATGTAGTTCTGAAACTCACGGGCCTGACCCGACGCATCCCTCAACTTGTAGCCAATGCTGGGGCCAATATTGCGCAGTTGTTTGTCGGTGACGGTCTTGTGCCCACCACCCAGGCGGGACTCCACCGAGCTGCGCAAATCCACCTTGCGCACGTCCACTTGAGCACCGGGTGCTTTCGCGCCGCCAAAGTTTTCAACGTTGATGGTGCGCAGCTCAGTGAACTCCAGCGTCAGCACATCTTCTGGCTTGCTGGATCCACCACGCAGCAACTGCGTTGTGCCACCGATCTGGCCTGTGACTTCAAAGGTCTCGCCGTTTTCAACAAACGGCACTGCGCGCAATTTGACCGTAGAGCCGCCGTCATCAAAGCTGGACTGGTAAATCTCAATGCCTTTGTAATTGGCCGGGTGGTTGACCTTGATGCGCTGCTCGACCTGCTCACCAGTTTCCTTGTCGTGAATGATCACGTCACTGGCAAACAGCTTGGGCATGCCCGTGTCGTAGTACTCCACGATGAACTTTTTCAACTCTACCGAGAAAGGCAACTCCTGCAGCAGCACGCCATCCGACTGGTTCAAGATGGCCGTGCCCGCTTGCGTGCCTTCGGCCACCATCAAATTGCCACGGAAGGTAGGGTTGCGCAGCGAAAGACGGTGCTCCTGCGGCACATCCGAAATACGGCCACCACCTGTGTAAGGCGTCTTGCCACCCAGCCACATCTGGGCGCGCACCACCAGATCACCATCCAGCAAGCCCCCAATACAGATGAGCACAATGGCCGCGTGGGCAGCCATGTAGCCAATCTTGTGCGCAGCGCCCGCCTTGGCCGCCAGCATGTACCCCTTGCCATGCGCCGTCTCACGCTCTTGCAGCTTCACTTTCCAGCCACTGCGCGCCAAGATGCCGCCAATGCGCTGCGCAGCGACTTGCGGTGTTTCTGCCAGCTGTGCTTGCGCCTTGTGATGGAACGCCTGCAAGCTTTGCTCGCGAATGTTCTCTTTGTAATTACGCAGGTCTGCCAGGTACTTGGGTGTATGGCGAATTAGGCACAAGCTGGTGCTGAGCACCAGAAACGCCAAAATCAGCAAAAACCACCATGCGCTGTAGACCGCACTGAGCTTGAGTGCCCCAAACAGCTCTGCCCAGAATGGGCCAAACTGGTTGACATAGTTCACCGAAGGTTCGTGCTGCTTTAAGACCGTACCAATGACCGAAGCAATGCAAATGACCGTCAGCAGCGAAATCGCAAAACGCATGGAAGCCAGCAACTCGAGTGCCGAGCGCATCAGCTGTGGGCGCTCGGCTTCATGGAGCTTGCCAGAGGAGGTATCAGACATGGAAAAAGACTCAGGGCCCGAAATAAAAAAAGGCGGGGCCATCACAACTTGATGGACCCGCCTTTTTTGGGGTTTGTTATGGGCGGCAAGTTCCCGCGTTTAATCGCGGAAAGCTTGATTTAGCGCAAGCCGGCAATATAGTCTGCAACGGCCTTGACTTCACGATCGTTCAGCTTGGCTGCCACATCACGCATTTGGATGTTGTTGCCACGCGAACCATCGCGGAAAGCATTCAGCTGCTTGGTGGTGTAGTCGGCATGCTGCCCAGACAGGCGGGGGTACTGCGCCGGAATGCCTGCGCCGTTCGGGCTGTGGCAACTGACACAAGCTGCAATTTTACGATCAGGGATGCCACCACGGTAGATGCGCTCACCCAATACCACCAATTCCTTGTCGGTTGCAAAGCCGTTTTTAGCGGGTTGCTTGGCCAGCCATGCGCTGATGTTGGTCATTTCCTCTTCGGACAGCATCATCGCGAAGCCCTTCATGACGGGGTCGACACGCTTGTCGTCCTTGAAATCATGGAGTTGCTTGAGTAAATACTCTGGATGTTGTTGTGCCAATTTAGGATTGACGACAATAGTCGAATTGCCGTCCGCACCGTGACAAGCTGCGCAGACAGCTTCAAAACTTGCCTGACCCTTAACAAGATCAGGCTTGGCTGGTGTTTCGCCCGCCGCGAAGGCCGGGAGAGCGGGTGCTGCCAGTACGGCAGCCGTCAGCAAAGAGGCGAGCAACTTCATATTGTGGGTCTGGTTATGTGCGCAAAACTGCCAGATTCTACAATGACGCCCTAACGCTTAATACCCCCCCATGACGACCAACTCTCCCGCATTTGCTTCGGGTCAAACTTCTGACCTTATTGATCCCAAGCTCGCCATGGGCTGGATGCACACGGCGCGCTTCCTGACTACGGCTGCACAACTGCACCATTTACCTGTGGTGGATGTGCCTGAGATTGCCTTTGTAGGCCGCTCCAACGCTGGCAAATCCACGTCCATCAACACGCTGACGCAGCAAAAGCAACTGGCTTTTGCATCCAAGAAACCAGGCCGCACACAGCACATCAATTTGTTCTCTTTGGGCAAGCAAGGTGTCACAGATGCCGTGCTTGCCGACCTGCCAGGCTACGGCTATGCCGCAGTATCGCGCTCGGACAAAGAGCGCTGGCAGCGTGTGATGCTGAACTACCTCATGCAGCGTGAAAGCCTGACTGCGGTTGTATTGCTGTGCGACCCCCGCCTGGGCCTGACGGAGCTGGATGAGGCTTTGCTCAATGCCATCCGCCCGCGCGTGGAAAACGGCTTGAAGTTCCTGATCTTGCTGACCAAGGCCGACAAGCTGACACGTGCTGAGCAAGCCAAGATTTTGTCCATCACCAAGCTAAACGCCGGTGGTGGCGAGGTGCGCATGTTCTCGGCCTTGAAAAAGCAGGGCGTGGACGATGTGGCACAGCTGCTGTGGCACTGGAGCCATCCGGAAGGTGTCAACACAGGGAAAACAGAGCCGACAGCCGTCACCCCAGAGACGCCTGCACCCGCGACGCCCACTGAAGATTGAGCGCAACGGCACCACACAGATGCTGCTTTGCGGGAGATCCAGATGGTTCGCACAGGCACACTCACTTTGCCGCATGGCATCACCTTGCGCTGCCGCAGCAGCGGCCACCCAGACCAGCCCTTGCTGGTCTTTTTGCATGGTTTCCCAGAAGGCGCTTTCATCTGGGATGACCTGCTGGAGCAACTGGGCGCAGACTACTATTGCGTAGCGCCCGACCTGCGTGGCTACGGTCACTCCAGCCAGCCGATTGCCGTTGAAGACTATCGCCCCAAGGCTTTGGTACAAGATTTGGTGGCCTTGATTGAGCAGCTCACACCGGGTCGCCCCGCAGCCTGTGTGATTGCCCATGACTGGGGTGGCGCGCTGGCATGGAATTTGGCCAACCAGCATGCACGCCTGATGCAGCGCTTGCTCATCATCAATGCGCCGCACCCCGGCAGCTTTGTGCGCGAGCTGCAGCACAACCCTGCACAGCAAGCCGCCAGCCAATACATGCACTATCTGCGCAGGCCCGATGCAGCCGCGCTGCTGCTGGCCAACCATGCGGCCAAGTTGTTTGAATTTTTCCGCGATGCACAGGACCAGTGGCCCACTTGGCTGACACCGGCGTTGCGCGCGCAATATTTAGCACACTGGCAACAGGGCTTGCACGGCCCTTGCGCGTATTACGCTGCCAGTCCACTGGTGCCGCCCCGAGGAGATGCCCCCGGTGCCTCCTTGGCGTCATTGCCCGAAAGCATGCTGCGCATTGAAGTACCCACCCACATCCTCTGGGGAGAGAAAGATGTGGCGTTGCGCCCAGAACTGCTGGATGGGCTACATGACTGGATTGGTGACTTGCATATCCAGCGCATTCCTAACGGCAGTCATTGGCTGGTGCATGAGATGCCACAGTTGGTGATAGATACCGTGCGCCAAATCACTCGCGAAGATACGTAAAAAAATAGCTGCCTACGCTGGCAGCTATTTGATCTCGAACCCATTTTTATTTTTGGCCGTAAAGCGAAACTTGGCCTTCTGGTCGTGTTTTGAAACGCTTGTGCACCCAGTAGTACTGCGCTGGCATGGTGCGAATGGCGGCCTCCAGCTCACGGTTCATGCGAGCCGTGTCGGCAACATGATCATCCGTCGGAAAGTTCTCCCATGCTGAGGTCATCTCTGCCACATACCCGTCTGGTGTCATGCGGTTGTACAAGCCCACCACTTTGGCCTTACCCAACCTTGCAAAGCGCGACAGCGAAGGAATGGTGGCGGTCTGCTCGACATGAAAGAAAGGCACGAACACTGAGTCGTTCTTGCCATAGTCCATATCGGGCAGCAAATACAGCAATCCGCCTTTACGCAGCACTGAGATGATGGGCTTGACGCCATCAGCGCGGTTGAGCATGCGTACATTGCCAAAGCGCTGACGCCCCTGCATGAACCATTCATCAAGCACAGGATCAGGATTGGTGGCAAAAATAGAAGTGAACTCGCGCTCGGTATTGAGCGGCAGTGCCAGACCACCGGCATCCATGCTGTAAAAATGCGGCGCAAAAACGATGGTGGGCGTATCGCCCTCCAGCTCGTGAACGGCCCCGGTCAATTTCACGCGGCTGCGCACCAGCGCTTCAGAGCCAAACCACAGCCAGCTGCGGTCCAAAAAGGTCTGGCAGAACACCACAAACGTTTCTTTCGCCAGTGCATGGCGCTCTGCCGGGGTCTTCTCTGGAAAACACAGCTCCAGATTACGCAGTGCAATCTTGCGCCGCGGCGCGGCCACAACAAACAGCACACGCCCCACCACACGACCCAAGCCGCGCAACACCGGCAACGGCAACTTGGCCAGCCCATGCATACAAGCAATACCCAACTTGCTCCAACTCATGCGGCACCACTGTCTGCCGATGTGGGCTGCGCTTCGTGTCGAGGCTGTTTATACCTTCCGTAGCCCCACAGATACTGGGTCGGGCACTGGCGAATCGTGTGTTCCATGGCTTGATTAATTTGCACAACGGCCTCATCGAGCTGAGTCGCCAAGGGCGTTGGCAATCCTTCAAAAAATAACTCGTAACCCCGCCCTGCAGGCAAACGCTCGCAACGCACCAAAATCACCGTAGCTCCAGTTTGCAGGGCCAAGCGCGCAGCCAGCGTCATCGTGTATGCATCTTTACCAAAAAACGGGGCCCATTGCCCTTGTCCATGGGGCGGAACCTGGTCGGGCAGCAGCCCCACAGCCTGGCCCTTGCGCAGGGCCTTGATCATTTGCCGCACACCAGCCAGCGTAGTGGGCACAGCCTGAATGCCACCGCGATTGCGTGCCGTCAACATCATCTCGGCCAGCCAAGCTTGCTTGGCAGGCCTGTACAAAATGGTGATAGGGCCATGCTGCGCCGACCACCGATGGGCGGCCCCTTGTACCGACAGCTCAAAGCACCCCAAGTGCGGCGTCAAAAACAAAATGCCCTTGCCTTTGACCCATGCCTGCTCAACCACTTCAGCGCCATGCACGGCATTGACTGGCGTTTCTTTCAGCCACAACCGTGGCAACTCCGTCACCATGCGGCCTGCATGCCCAATCGCCGCTCGCACTTCGGCAAAACGATAGCCTGCTTGCGCACTGTTAACGCCAAACCGCCGCCGATACGTGGGCGAACACAGCCACGCCAGCCAGCCCATGGCTGCGCCACACAGGTGCGCCAGCCACAAAGGCACTACAGAAAGAATACGGAATAAAGTTAGCATTACAATTCAAGTTGTCGCCGAGTTAACAGAGCAACTTGCAGGGCGACATAAAACAAAACTGCTAAAGCGTTCGCCCGACTCCAGTTGGCCGCGGCAACGCAATGACCAATCTTGGAGTTTATTCAATGGCGAACGACTTTCTTTTTACCTCGGAATCGGTCTCTGAAGGCCACCCCGACAAGGTAGCGGATCAGATTTCCGACGCAATTCTGGACGCTATTTTCACCCAAGACCCCCACAGCCGTGTGGCAGCCGAAACGCTGACCAACACCGGTCTGGTGGTATTGGCGGGTGAAATCACTACCGGCGCCAACGTGGACTACATCCAGGTAGCCCGCGACACCATCAAGCGCATTGGCTACGACAACACCGATTACGGTATTGACTACAAGGGCTGCGCCGTTTTGGTAGCTTACGACAAGCAAAGCCAGGACATCGCCCAAGGCGTGGACAAAGCCAGCGACGACGAGTTGAACATTGGCGCGGGTGACCAGGGCCTGATGTTTGGCTATGCGTGCGATGAGACCCCCGAGCTGATGCCCGCCCCCATCTACTACGCCCACCGTCTGATGGAGCGTCAGGCCCAGCTGCGCAAGGATGGCCGCCTGCCTTTCCTGCGCCCTGACGCCAAGAGCCAGGTGACCATGCGCTATGTGGATGGCAAGCCCCACAGCATCGACACCGTGGTGCTGTCGACCCAGCACAGCCCCGACCAGTCAGAGTCTTCCACCAAAATGAAGGCATCGTTCACAGAAGCCATCATTGAAGAAATCATCAAGCCTGTGCTGCCCAAAGAGTGGCTGCAAGACACCAAGTACCTGATCAACCCCACAGGCCGCTTTGTCGTGGGTGGCCCTCAAGGTGACTGCGGCTTGACGGGTCGCAAGATCATTGTCGACACCTACGGCGGCGCTTGCCCCCACGGTGGTGGCGCGTTCTCCGGCAAGGACCCCAGCAAGGTGGACCGTTCGGCCGCCTACGCGGCACGTTACGTTGCCAAGAACGTGGTGGCGGCCGGTCTGGCGCGCCAATGTCAGGTGCAAGTGGCCTACGCGATTGGCGTGGCCCGCCCCATGAACATCACGGTGTACACCGAAGGCACCGGCGTGATCCCTGATGCAGAGATCGCCAAGCTGGTGGCTGCGCACTTCGACCTGCGCCCCAAAGGCATCATCGAAATGCTGGACTTGCTGCGCCCCATCTACAGCAAGACGGCGGCATACGGTCACTTTGGCCGTGAAGAGCCCGAGTTCACCTGGGAGCGCACGGACAAGTCCGCCGTGCTGCGCGCAGCTGCCGGCCTGAAGTAATTCAGCGCGCTCGCGCTTTCCTGCCTACGAAGCCCGCCTTGTGCGGGCTTTTTCATGCCCGGCAGACATGCACTGCACGCAGCAGGCCTACACAGTGAAACACGGCTTGCCGACGCACAGGACTGACTTGTCAGCCTACGGTGACACCAAGCACCAGTAAAGGTGTTCAACACATTAAGGAAACGGACATGCTGAAGTACGCCATCATCTTTGCCATCATCTCCCTGATTGCAGGCCTGTTTGGATTCACGGGCATCGCAGCAAGCGCAGCAGGCATTGCCAAAATTTTGTTCATCCTGTTCCTGATCTTGGCCGTGGTCTTTGTCGTTTTGGCCGCGCTGGGTGTGGGCGCAGCCCGCAAAATCATGAAATAAACAGGCAACCGCTTTTTGCCACAAAGGGCTGCGCAAGCAGCCTTTTTCATGGGCTCTCGCAGTGGTAGCTTCTACACTCGAGGCCATCTCTTCCTTGTGCCATTGCCATGACGCTTGCCAGCCAGCTGCTACTGATTGATCCACAAAATGATTTTTGTGATCTGCCTGCGACCTATTGCTGCGGCGATGAACGCCCGTCACTGCCAGTACCCGGGGCTCATGCAGACATGCAGCGTCTTGCCCAATGGCTACTGAAGTGCAGCGCACGCATTGATCACATCACCATCACACTGGATTCGCACCAGGCATTTGACATTGCCCACCCCACGTTCTGGCAGCAAGCAGATGGCAGCGCCGTGGCACCGTTTACCGCATTGACTGCAGCACAAGTGCGCCAGGGGGTGTTCCTTCCACGCGATCCTCTGCACCTGGCGCGCGCGCTGGAATATATGGACGCACTGGAGGCCCGGGGCCGCTACACACTCATGGTGTGGCCCGTGCACTGCGAAATTGGCAGCTGGGGCCATGGCGTACATGCCGATGTGCTGAAGGCCTGCCAGCAATGGCAGCACCAAAGACAGCGCGCCGTGCTCAACGTCTTCAAAGGCACGAACCCGTGGACCGAGCACTACAGCGCTTTAGAAGCCGAAGTGCCCCATCCGCTCGCACCAGAAACCTGTCTTAACCGCCCTCTTCTTTCCAGCCTGCTGCAGGCGCAACGCCTGGTCGTGGCGGGTGAGGCCAGCAGCCACTGCGTGCGCGCCACGATGGAGCATTTGTTAGAGCACGCACCCGCTGACTTTGCCCAGCGCATCGTGCTGCTGACCGATGCCATGAGTCCCGTTCACGGCTTTGACGACCAGCACCACGCCTTCTTGCAACGCATGCACACTGCGGGCGTGCAGCTTTGCAGCACCGCCACACTGGCGTTGTGACCGGATTTCTACGGAGCCCCCGCATGCCCATCATCCACAGCCTGCTCGACACTGATCTCTACAAATTCACCATGTGGCAGGCCATGCTGCACCGCCACCCGCAAACGCAGGCCGAATACCGCTTTGCCTGCCGCAATGCCACGGCCTACCCGCTGGCGCTGCTGGAGGACGAAGTCAACGCAGAGCTTGACCACCTGTGCAGCCTGCGCTTTACCAAGGATGAGCTGGATTACCTGGCCGGCCTGCGTTACATCAAAAGCGACTTTGTTGACTTTCTGCGCCTGTTCCAGTTTCAGCGCAACTTTGTGCAGGTCAGAGCCACCCCAGAAGGCGGCCTGTCAATTGAAGCCCATGGCCCACAAGTGCATGTGATGGGCTTTGAGATCCATGTGCTGGCCATCGTCAATGAGCTGTACTTTCGCCGCCTGCAAACTCCTGACACGCTGGACGAAGGCCGCCACCGCCTGCAGGCCAAAATTGAGCAGTTGCACGCCCTCAAATACGAACCCATATTGGCCCACCCATTTGAACTATCCGACTTCGGCATGCGCCGCCGCTTCTCTGAGCCCTGGCACCGCGAAGTAGTCACCACGCTCACCGCCAAGGTGCCGCAGTGGTTCAAAGGCACCTCCAGCGTGCTGCTGGCCAAAGAGCTGGGCATTGTGCCCATCGGCACCATGGCGCATGAGTACCTGCAAAGCTTTCAGTCTCTGGGCGTGCGGCTGCGTGACTTTCAAAAAGCCGCGCTGGAAGACTGGGTGCAAGAGTACCGGGGCGATCTGGGTATTGCGTTGACCGACACCGTGGGCATGCACGCCTTTTTGCAAGACTTTGACTTGTACTTTGCCAAGCTGTTTGATGGCCTGCGCCATGACTCCGGAGACCCATTTGACTGGGGTGAGCAGGCTTTGGCGCACTACCGCAAGCTGCGCATCAACCCGCACACCAAACGCCTAGTGTTCTCAGATGGATTGAATCTGGAAAAAGCCCTAGAGCTGTGGCGCTACTTTGCGCCGCACATCCAGCTGGGTTTTGGCATTGGCACCAACCTGACCAATGACGTGGGCCTGACGCCATTGAACATTGTCATGAAGCTGGTGCGCGCCAACGGCCAGCCCGTGGCCAAAATTTCTGACTCACCCGGCAAAACCATGTGCGACGATGAGACCTACCTGGCCTACCTGCGCCAGGTGTTTGGTATTGCAGACCCCATCATTTGATTTTCCAAAAACATAGCTGCTAGCGCTTACCAATCAACAACCTTCAATACAAAACACTTTGAAAGTGTTAAAACACCAGCGCTAGCCGCTCACTTTTAGTTATGCCACTGCCTGACAATGCCCCGCACACTGCTGTTTTGATTGGCCGCTTTCAGCCTTTTCACAACGGCCATCTGGCCTTGCTGCGCCAAGCCCTGCAGACCGCACAGCAAGTGGTGGTGGTACTGGGCAGCGCCTGGCAAGCGCGCAGCCCCAAAAACCCCTTCACCTGGCAAGAGCGTGCGCAACTGGTGCACGCCAGCCTGAGCGATGAAGAAGCCGCGCGCGTGCACTGCGTGCCGGTGCGTGACTATTACGACGAGCCCCGCTGGGTACAGGCCGTCATGGCCGCCGTACAAAGCCAGACACCTGCTGGTGCACACATTGCCTTGGTGGGCCACTTCAAAGATGCCAGCAGCAACTACCTGGCGCGCTTTCCCGGCTGGGCGCTGCTGAGCCTGCCGCGCCAGGGCGCTTTTGACGGCACGCCCACACGTGACATTTACTGGAACCTGGCCGAGCACCCCCTCACGCAGATGTGGGCGCAGCTTGACGCCTTGGTACCTGCTGCCGTAGCCACGTGGTTGCGCACGTGGCAAACCACGCCCGATTACACCGCCATGCGCGCCGAGTGGCGCATGGTCAGCGGCTACAAAGCGGCATGGGCTGCCGCGCCCTACCCGCCGGTGTTCGTCACCGTTGATGGTTTGCTGGTTTGCAAAGAGCATGTGCTACTCATCCAGCGGGGCCATGCACCCGGCCAGGGCCTGTGGGCTCTACCCGGTGGTTTTGTTGAGCCCCACGACACCCTGTGGCAATCGTGCCTGCGCGAGCTGGATGAAGAAACCAGCCTGCCACTGCCCGCCGCCGACATGCACGCCGCATTGCTGGGCACCGAGGTGTTTGACCACCCCGAGCGCAGCCTGCGCGGGCGCACCATCACCCATGTATTCATGTTTGAACTACCGCTTGCCGTACTGCCTGCCGTGCAAGCGGGTGACGATGCCGCCGCCGCGCGCTGGGTGCCTCTCAATGACATCGCCGCCTTGGAAAACCAGATGTTTGAGGACCACTTCCACGTGCTGCGCCGCTGCTTTGAACGTTGGGGCCATGGCCCCAACCCCGCTTTACCTTGATTTTGTCCAACACCTGATGACTGCACTGACCATCCGCCCCGCCACCGCCGAAGACACCAATCTGATCTTGTACTTTGTGCGTGAACTGGCCATCTACGAAAAAGCCGAACACGAAGTACTGGCCACCCCTGAGCATGTACAGCGCACCCTGTTTTGCCAGAACCCCAAGGTGTTTGGACTGATTTGCCTGGATGGCGACACTCCGGTGGGCTTTGCTGTGTACTTTTTCAACTACTCCACCTGGCAAGGCCAGCATGGGCTGTACCTGGAAGACCTGTACATCTCCCCCGAACAACGCGGCAAAGGCGCGGGCAAAGCCCTGCTGCAACACTTGGCGCGCATTGCTGTTGACAAAGACTGCGGCCGCTTTGAATGGAGCGTTCTGGACTGGAATACGCCTTCGATCGAGTTCTACGACAGTCTGGATGCCAAGCCCCAGTCAGAGTGGATTCGCTACCGCTTGACAGGCGCGCCCTTGCAGGCTTTGGCGGGTGCCGCCCCCACCAGCAAGTAAGCCGCCTAAAGCGTGCACGCGGGGACTTGGGCTAGGCATGCCGTCCAGCGGTGCGTCAAACGCAAAACCGCTGGACGACTGCAGCACATCGCCTCCGTGCCATCGCAGTTGGTGCACTTGGTACGCACCACATAAATCTGCGCTGTAGCCCCCCGATTAATTCATTGATCGCTCACGCACTGGCACCACCGCAGCCACTGATCACGCAGGGCTACAGGCAGTTGCGGGTTGTTCATGCAACCGTTGATTGCAGGCACTGCATCAGGGTGCACCGATTGGTGTACAAAGTTCAACCAAGGTGCCATCCGGGCATCGGAGGTAAGAGACAACCTGCCCCCAGGGTTTTTTGGTGGGCTCTGCAAGCTCCAATGCCCCAGCTTTTAACGCTCGGGCATGTGCCGCTTCAACATCTTCAGTCACCAGCCCAAGTTCCATACCCAGTGGTTTTTCTGACTCTGAAGCGGCAATGTACCCTCCATGAAAATTGCTGGCCCCAAGCTCATGCACGGCAAATGCCAGCGTCGTCTCTCCGGTGGCCAGCTCACCGTAGGTTCCGGACTCATGCAGAAACTTCACGGAAAAACCAAAAACGCCAGAGAAAAACTTCAGGGACGCTTCTACGTCAGGAACGTAAACGATGGTGTATCCAAGCTTCATAGTGCTTCCAAAATCTGAGTCAATGGTGCACCACCGGATGATGAGTGATGCTCGTAGGTCTTTCACCTTTTCAGCATACTGCCACTGATCTCACTACCTAGCTGTGACCAATAGTTTGAGCAAATGATGCACCACTGGATGATGAGTAATGCTCGCAGTTCTTTCGCCTTTTCAGCATACTGCCACTGACCTCATTCCTGGCTACGGCGCTCCGATTACACGGAGCAGTCTTAGCAAGTCTTTAAAGGAGTTTCACCATGTATGAGCCAGCTCACTTCAGACTCGACAACCAGGTTGCCGTTGTCACAGGTGCGGGGGCCGGCATAGGTCGCACCATTGCAGAAACCTTTGCAGCAGCGGGTGCCGCCGTAGTGGTCAGTGATCTGCATCTGCAAACAGCCACGACGGTGGCCCAAGGCATTCAAGAGCGGGATGGCCAAGCAATGGCTGTCGCCTGCGATGTCACACGCGAAGAAGATCTGGACAACCTGATCAATCAAACGATCCAGCGCTTTGGTCGATTGACCGTCTTGGTCAGCAACGCTGGCGGCGGTGGCCCCAAACCTTTCAACATGCCCATGCAAGATTTCAGGCGTGCCTTCGATCTGAACGTATTTTCTCTTTTCCGGCTCGCCCAACTTGCGGCCCCGGAGATGGAGAAAACTGGCGGCGGCTCCCTGCTGGCCATTACCTCCATGGCCGGTGAAAACAAAAATAGACGCATGGCGGCCTATGGTGCTTCGAAGGCAGCAACCAACCACTTGATTCGAAATATCGCATTTGATGTCGGCTCAATGGGCATCCGGGTGAACGGGATTGCTCCTGGCGCTACCCGCACCGATGCGCTTGCGTCCGTACTCAACGGTGACATCCTGAAAACGATGCTCAAGCACACCCCTATTGGTCGCATCGGCGAGCCACAAGACATTGCCAACGCAGCGCTCTTTTTATGCTCCCCTGCGGCCAGCTGGATCAGCGGGCAAATCCTCACTGTATCTGGCGGCGGGGTTCAGGAACTGGATTGATGCCTGTCACACCCGCCACCAGCGATGTGGCCTCCATTGATGCATCGCAGGCGCCAGGTGCTAGCGCATCGGTAGCCTCCAGTAAACAAAGCCCACTCTCCGCTTAATCAGGCAAGACATCACCAAATCAAAGGCTATACCTGCCTTACTCAAGGAGGTAAGGCAGGTACGCCTTGATTTTTATTTTTCAGCGGTGAATCACGCAACCGCCGTAAAACGTGCCAGCACCTGCAGCAGGTTCTTCGCAGCACCCACACCCATGTTCACGTAGGCGTCATTCGTTACGCCGCCAATGTGCGGGGAGAGAATGAAATTCTTCTCCCCCTGAAATGGGTGACCGGCCTCCATAGGCTCCAGCGCAAAACTGTCTAACCCCGCAGACATCACCTGGCCCGAGCGAACAGCCTGCAGCATCGCAACTTCATCGATAAGGCCTCCGCGCGCGGTGTTGACTACGATCACACCACGCTTGCACTGCGCCAGCGTGGCTGCATTTAACATGCCTCGGTTTTCATCCACCAAGGGACAATGCAGCGAGATGGCATCGGCATCACGCCAGATCGTCTCCAGGCTAACGCTGTGCACATAGTTCGGCAGATTTTTGGCAAACGGATCAAACCCAATCACGCGCATACCTAACGCATCTGCCATCTTGGCAAAGCGCAGGCCGATGGCGCCAAGACCCACCAGGCCCACGGTACGACCACTTAGCTCCATGCTCTTGTGAGTAGCTTTGTCCCAGTGACCTGCATGCATGCGCGAGTTCAGCGTGACGACGGACTTGGCGCAGGCCAGCAGTAGCGCCAAAGCCTGCTCGGCCACTGCTGCTGCGTTAGCGCCCACAGCTGCCACCACCTCAATACCACGCTCTTTGGCAGCCACTTTGTCGATGGTGTCCGTGCCACTGCCGTGCTTGGAGATGACCTTGAGCGAAGGTGCTACATCCATCATGGATGCGCTCACTTTTCCGTAGCGCACAATGATTCCCACGGGGTCGTGCCGCTTGCACAAGGCCACCATATCCTCTTCGGTGGGGGCCTTGCCGGCATAGACGATCTCATAGCCAGTGAGTAAATCCAATGCCTGCTGCGCCAGATCAGCGCCTGTCACGATGATGGTGTTGCTCACAGTGACTCCCCTTCTTTGAGCACGCCAGCGGCACGCAGTGCAGCAGGCAGCCACTTCGAAGCAGTGTCACCACGGGCGATAGCTTCGATGCGCGCGGCTTCGTCCGCCACTTTCTTATCGGCCAAGGCCATCATGGCCGAGGCCTTTTCGCGTTCGATGACAACCACGCCATCGGCATCTCCCACCACCAGGTCACCCGGGTTTACGGTGATACCGCCGGCGGAAATTGGATGATTGATGCGGCCAGGTACGTACTTGGTGGGGCCGGCAGGATTGAAGCCGGCACTGAACACAGGGAAACCCAGATCCAGAATTTCCAGTTTGTCACGAATGGCGCCGTCCACTATGACGCCGGCCAGGCCAACTTTCTTGCAGGCGCTGAGCATCAGCGTGCCCATCAGCGCCGCTGTCTGATCGCCCTTGCCGTCGATCACCAGAACGTCGCCCGGCTTGGCCAGGGCAATGGCAGCGTGGATCATCAAGTTGTCGCCAGGACGCACTTCTACGGTAAAGGCGGGGCCGGCCACCTTCATGTCTTGATGCACAGGCGCTACGCGACTGTGCATCGTACCGCGACGACCGGCCACGTCGGCCAGTATGGCGGCCTGGAAGGTAGCAGCCTTGGTGACAACGTCGGTGTTGACGCGCTCGATATCACGAATAACTTCGGGAAGTTGGATCATGGTGTGACTACAAAATGGTTAGAAAAAAGAATGAAGTGCATGAACTACGGCGACAGCGACAACGACAACAGCAGCCCACTGGCTCTTAATGCTTCTGTCCTTGTTGGCCTTGGACCAAGGTGCAAAATGGACCTTCTGCAAGTCGTCGAGTCGGGGGGGGCGCTAACCAGCCGTCATGCCCTGACGATTGGCCTGCGTGGAGAGAGGCTGACCTTTCAGCTCCCCTTGTGGATGCCTGACTCAGCCGCTGCACTGCGATGGAGAGCGTCTTGGCAAAGGCAATCTCAGCCCGCCGTTGCTCCGCAATGAAGTCATTCATGCTGGCCTGCGCCATGCACAGCCTCGTCAGCACCGTTTTGGCGCAGTGCCGAACGTGCAGCGGTCACAGGCGCCCGACAGCGTTGCATCGCCACATGGCGTAGCTAAGCTGCCGTCGTGCATGACGCGGGTTATCAGAAGGTACGGGTAGGAGGCTTCAGTTCAAGCTAGCGCCCGAGTCCTTAACGATCTTGGCCCAGCGAGGTACTTCGGCTTGCATGAGCTTGCCGAAAGCTTCAGCACTACCCCCCAAAACATCACCGCCTTCCGAACGCAACTTCTCAGCCACATCAGGCTCTGACAGGGCTGAATTAATGGCTTTGTTCAGCTTTTGCACGATGGCGTCTGGTGTCCCTGCGGGAGCCAAAATTCCGAACCAAGTAATGGCTTCGAAGTCTTTGCTACCTGACTCTGCCATGGTTGGTGTAGAAGGTAATTGGCCTGCACGTAGCTTTGAAGTGACCATTAGTGGATGGAGCTTTTCATTGCGCACTTGACCAATTAATGACGGTATCGATCCGACAAAAAGATCAATTTGTCCGCCAGACAAATCCGTAATCGCTTGCGCAATACCTTTATATGGAATGTGACGCAGCTTGACACCTGTCGCTTGCTCGACCTGGGTCACCGCCAAATGGGCAACAGTTCCATTTCCTGCATAGCCAACGGTAACCACGTCAGGCTTGGCTTTCGCCACTTTAAAAACTTCATCAATTGAATTGAATGGTGTACCAGCACCACTTACGATCAAAACCGGCGAGGAAGATACCAACGCGACGGGGGTGAGATCCTTGAGCGGGTCATATGGGAGTTTTTTGTACAAGGCAGGGTTAATTGCCAAATTGCTTGTCTGCCCCATCACCAGGGTGTATCCGTCTGGCGCTGCTTTGGCGGCAGCGTCAACACCCAGATTGCCGCCCGCACCTGGGCGGTTGTCCACAACGATATTCCAGCTGGTTTTCTCTGTGATTTTTTGCGCTACTGAACGCGCAATCATGTCTGTGCCTCCACCAGGAGGAAACGGAACAAGCAGACGAATCGGCTTGACAGGATAGCTGGTCTGCCCATGCGCACTGGCCATTGCGGCTGCGAATACGGCCGTGCCCAGCACCAAAGTACAAAGGCGCGCCGACATGAAAGATGCTCGTGTCGTGATAGTCATACGTTGTCTCCATATCGTTTATTGATTTCCATCCTGGTCTTACGCCAAGTGGTGCACGACTTTAGAAAAAAGTTTCAAGGGATACAATGATATTTCGCACAACGAAACCAATTGCACCACGAGCAACCCTTCTCATTGCAACTGCTCAGTGCGATGTGAGAGGCGTTGTTGCAGGATTCGCTGCTTGGTGTCGGCGCGACCTCCCAGTCGCCAGGGGCTACTGACCATGAGCTGCCACGCCAGTTGAAGACCGTGTGCCAGGTAGTCCGTGTGGCGGTTGCGGTAAAAATTCTCTGCATGCGGTGCCGCATTAGGGCTGTGTCTGGGAATCCACCCAGTGGCCACCCAGACACAGCACGCTGGCGGCATTGCCATAGTCGCTAATGGAGGGCTGCTGCCTTGGTCCAGACGCCGGTAGAACTGCCATCACTTACCGGACGCAAGTGCAGGTTGTGACTACCACCCATGCAGGGCAGTTCACGGTCATTTCTTGCCTGGTGCATTCAGCTCATTTTTTTTGTTAGATGCTTTTTGCATTTCCTCGCCCCGACGTTCATTCCCAAATACAGAGAGCACCTCCAGTACGCTGCACACGGCGGGGTTCAGATCGGGTTGCACGCGGTGGGCCACGGCCATTGGTCGCATGAGCGTAGGGCTGAGGTGGCGTATCTGCACATCAGGAGAATGCAGCTGATCTTCCACCTCCTCCAGCGGCAGCAGTGCTGCGCTTTGGCTGGCAGCGGCCAAACTTTTGAGTGCGCCGGGATAAGTCAGCGCCAGAAACGGGCGCGGGGTATAGCCTGCTTGCGCGAACCATGTGGCGATCAGTCCATGCATTTGCGTTGGTGCTGAAAAAGAGGCCCAGCGCCGCTGAGACAACCATTCAGGCGTGACTTTTTCAGGCACCTCCCAGCTCGCGGGCAGCAAGGCGATCAAAGGATCGTTGCGCCAAGGCGTAAGCGCAATCACGGCACTGGACGGCTGAGGGCTGGCCACCACGGCCACATCCAGAGTGCCTGCCGCCAAGCGCTTCATGGACTCTGCGGAGCCTACGGCCTCCAATCGAATTTCAACGCCAGGGCTGCGCTGGCTCAATGCCTCCAGCATGAGTGGCAGCAATCGGGTGCTCACGCCTGCAGAGACGCCAACCCGCACAGTCCCCGCACGGCCTGCGGCATGGCGCTGCACATGCTCCATCAGATCGTCACAGGCCAACAGCAGCTTGCGGCCTTCTCGCACCAGCAACTGCCCGGCAGAAGTCAGCTCCGCCTGCCGTCTGCCACGCACCAGCAAGGTGGCATCCATGCGCTGCTCCAGCTCTTTGATATGCAAGCTGACCGTGGGCGGTGCCAGATGCAGCGCTTGTGCCGCCGCGGCAAAAGTGCCGAGATCGGCAATGGCCACCAATGTCTGCAGCTGGTCAAGATTGAGATTGCGCATAAGTCTTACCATCAGATTATCTGAATTAACTATTCATTTAATTCAACTTTACAGATGTTAGCCAGCTCTCGAGCATTGGCACACATGAAAAGTGATCAAAAAACCACCCGTGATCAGCCACGCGAAGCCGTAAAGAGCCGATGGAAAAACCGTCTGACGCATTGGCTGGAAATAGCTCGCAATGCGCTGGTGCGCGCAGAGAAAAAAATCATCGATAACTTCAGAGTCCCCCCTGGGGGAGGCTAAGGCTGCCCGTGGTTGAAGAGCCACCTTCGCCTGCCCGTTTCACAATGGGTTGGCGACAGCCTTTGGGTGAGGGATCAGGCCATTGCCCATCACAGAGCCGGTCGCGACACAACTACGCTGTCTTGCTTGGTGTGGTCAGTGCGTCTTGCAATGCTTTGTCTTTCAGCCACTCCAGCAATATGGCGGGAGGCCCTGCCTGGTGCAGCGGTTGCGAAGAAAAGAGACAGTATTGCGACCCATCTTCTACAAAGCCCAAAGGGGCTGTCAGCAAGCCACTTTCAAGGTCATCACGCACCAAAAGCCATGGGCCCATCGCGATGCCCAAACCGGCAACGCTGGCTTGCAGGCTGAAGTAAAAGTGCTCAAAGAAAAGACTGTTTTTTTCTGGTAATTCTTGCCCTGCGGCCATCGCCCAGTCTGACCATGCGCTGGGGCGCGTATGGGTATGCAGCAAAGGTGCTTCACAACGCAGCTGTGCACTCTTGCCATGCACATTCAACCAATCGCCGACTTTGTCTGGACGGCAGACTGGGCCAATTTTTTCAGTAAACAGTGGCTCCACTTCATAGTGGTCAGGCCACTGAAAATCGTTACGGCGTATGGCAAGGTCAATGCCGTTGGCGAAAGAAAACTCCCCGCCGCCTGCCACCAGATGGATATTCACGTCCGGATGCCGCGCCTGGAAGTCTGGCCACCGAGGTATCAGCCAGCGCATGAGCAACGTGGGCTCGCAAGACAGTACCCAGCGTTTTTCTTGCCGGGCATTGGCACGCAATTCGTTGACGGCATGGCGGATGAGGCCAAAGCCTGCAGCCACGGCTTTTGAAAGCTGGTGCCCCGCATCAGTGAGGTATACGCGCCTGCTACGCCTGTCAAACAGCGCAACCCCGAGATCATCCTCCAGCAGGCGCACAGCACGGCTGACAGCGCCGTGCGTTAAGTGCAACTCGTCCGCAGCCCGACTGAAATTTTCTAAGCGTGCCGCTGCTTCAAAGCAGCGCAATGCCAGCAACGAAGGCAGGCGTGCACCCATATTCTGTGAGCTCAACTCACCATTCTTGTCAGAAATCATCGTTATGCATCTGAGCTACCGCTACGTAGCATTGGCTGAATCACTAATTTCTCTAATGTATTGCCATGACCGAATGGATAGCTGTTATCACCATCACTTTGCTGGCTGTAGTCAGCCCTGGCCCAGACTTTGCCATGGTCAGCCGCAACAGTTTGCTGCTGTCACGGCGCTCAGGCGTACTCACCGCGCTGGGCATTGGACTGGGTGTTGTGGTGCATGTCACCTATACCTTGCTGGGGGTTGGCCTGCTCATCCAGCAGTCAGCATGGCTGTTCAACGTCATCAAACTGCTGGGTGCGCTGTATTTGATTTATCTCGGTTTCAAGATGCTGCGCACGCAAAAGGCCGGAGAGTTCGCTCCATCAAAAGTTGCGCCGGTGTCAGACCTGGAAGCTTTGCGCATTGGTTTTTTAACGAATGCGTTGAACCCGAAAACCACCGTGTTCATCGTCAGCCTCTTCATACAGGTGGTGGGGCCAGACACACCGCCATCCATGCAAGTGGGCTACGGCCTTTTTATTGCAGTGGCGCATATTGCATGGTTTGCCATCGTGGCCATGTGTTTTTCGGCTGGTGCAGTACGAGAGCGCCTGCTGGCCGTGCGCCACTGGATTGACCGCGCGTTCGGCGGCCTTCTGGTCTTTTTTGGTGCTCTGCTCGGCGTTGCCAGCAGCACTTAGCCTATGCAGCACGGTGGGGGGTTAAGCCCCATGGGGTGGCAGCCAGACGATTGCAGTGGTTGGCCTGAAAGCCTTGCAACCAGCCCAGAGCCGCCCCCTCAGGCGGCTGTTACACGAAGAACTGCGCAATACAGCAAGCCAGACCGAGCGCCCACAGTGCTGACCGCAGGTTGGCGTGGTCGGCAAGGTACGCCCAGATAAAGCCGATACGCAAGACGATGAAGGCCACCGCGAGCGCATCGACAGTGTGCTGAACTGCCTGGTGGTTCTGGGCGACCAGAACGCCAGCGATGAACAGCGGCAGGACCTCAAAGCTATTGAGCTGGGCCGCGTGGGCACGCGCCTGCCAGCCTTGAAGATCAGCCAGCCAGCTTCGTGGGTTGTGGTTGTCAAAGCCGCCTTCACGGCGCGGTTTACCAAAGCCCTTTGACTTGGCGATACCAGCGCAGACGATAGGAAGCAAGCAGGCAATCAGGATGCAAATTTCTGCGAGAGTCATAAGTAGTAAGCACAAAGCGTGAGCGTGACGAAGGAATCTGAAAACGCCCGCCTGACATATGCGCTAACCGGCAGCAGAGAAGCAGCAGCAGGCCAAATGCAGGGTGACTGGTGGTCGATTTCAGACATGGATTCAGCGGGCTAAGCGCCAGCTCCTGCCAAGGAGCTTTCACTGCCAGTGCGGGGTTTAGTCATCCACCGCCACCATCACCGAAGAGGCTTTGATGACGGCGTATGCCTTGTCACCTTCTTTGAGCCCAAGTGATGTGGCCGACGTTGATGTGATGGAAGATGTGACCTGAACACCGGGCGCAATCTCCAGCGTCAATTCGGTACTCACGGGGCCTTTCACCATCGATACAACCTTGCCTGGCAGAACATTGCGCGCACTGATTTTCATGGCTTCACCCAGCTGGATAACAAAGGAATGTTCAGCTTAATGCAATGTCTGCCGCACAGCTACAGGTTTAGCCAGCATGGCCATGCGGCCTGCACCTTCACCATGGTTTGCGGCAGCTGCACCACCAACCAACCAACCAACCAACCAACCACCAACCAACGGCAACTTAGGCCGCTAACACGCCCTAGCTCAATGAAGGCGCTGCTACAGCGGCCCTGCCCCGGCTTAAGCCGCCTGTATGTTGCTTGAGCGTTGCTGGCGCTTTGCCCAGCGCACGCCCCGCCACACGCTCACCGCAGCCAGTGCAGCCAAGCCAGCACCCACGCTGCACGCGCCTTGCCAGCCTGCCAGGTTCCATGCCCACACACCCAGGGCAGAACCGGCAGATGCACCTGCAAAGTAGCCCGTCATGTAGACCGCATTCATGCGGCTGCGTGCTTCGGGCAGCAAGCTGGCAATGCTCGACTGGTTGGTCACGTTGATGGCTTGCAGGCCCAGATCCATCACCAGCACGCCCACTACAAACCACGCCACACTGGTCTGTCCCCACCACAGCGGCAGCCACGACAGCAGCAGCGCCACCGCGCCTGCTCGCAGCAAGGTGCGGTCTTTGCCTTGATCGGCCCAACTGCCTGCCACATTGGCAATCAGTGCACCTGTGACACCGGCCAGCGCCACCAGGCCAATTTGCATATCGCTCAATTGCAAAGGTGCGCTGGACAGCACCAGCGCCATGGTGGCAAACATCACGCTGACCGAGGCAAAGGCCAGTGCGCTGGCCGTGGTGCGCAAGCGCAGCGCAGGCTGGGTGCGCAGCAATGCGCCCATGGAGCGCAGCACCTGCACATACGGCATGGGCTGTGCGTGGCGCGAGGTGGGCAGCCAATGGCGTATCGACACGGCCATCAGCACCATGGTGATGGCGGTCACCTGGTACACCAGGTTCCAGCCGCCCAGCGTTGACAGCCCCCCTGCCACGCTGCGCGAAAGCAAGATGCCCACCAGCAGACCACTGAGCACCAGCCCCACGTTGCGCCCCGCATGGCCGGGCGCAGCCAGCGCTGCAGCCATGGGCACCAGCACTTGCGAGGCCACAGAGAACAAGCCCGCAATCAGGGTGCCAGCCATGAACATGGCAAAGCTGCTGGACCAGCCCACCATGGCATGCCCAACACCCGCCAGCAGCATCAGCACAACGGCCATGCGACGGCGCTCAAACTTGTCACCCAGCGGCGTGATGAACAGCAGGCCCACGGCATAGGCCACCTGCGCCAGAGTGACCGACAGGCCCGCAGCGGCATCATCCACCCCGAAATGCAGAGCAATGGAATGCAGCAGCGCCTGGTTGAAGTAATTGCCCCCGGCACACAGCCCGCAGGCGACAGCCATCAAAAGCAAAGCGGGCGCAGCCAATACAGAGGGCTGCGCCAAAGAAGAATCACGGGACATGGCAACACAGTCGAAAAATTGGCCTGCATGCAGCAGGCCATGGGCGCAGTGGCATGGGCTACTAGCCATGCCTGCGCATCTCCAAAAGAGCGGCGATTGTGCGGTGGTGCAGCCATAGCTGCACGGCACTGTGGGCAAACCTGCAACTGCAGTGGTGCATCTTGCACCAGCACAACACGCAGGCTGGCCGTATGCTTGCGGTCTATGAAAGCACACAGACTCTGGCTTGCCAGCGCAGCCCTGCTGCTCGGTTGCGGTTACGCCGCAGCCAACTCCGAGACGATTGGCTCGGTTGATACGGTGTTCAAGTTCATTGGGCCTGATCACAAGATTGTGGTCGATGCGTATGACGACCCCAAGGTCTCTGGTGTGACCTGCTACGTCTCGCGCGCCAAGACTGGCGGCATCAAGGGCGGGCTGGGGCTGGCGGAAGACCGCTCAGAGGCGTCCATCAGCTGCCAGGCCACAGGCCCCATCAGTTTTGCCGCGCCCATCAAGCAGCAGGAAGAAGTGTTTACCGAGCGCACGTCCTTGCTGTTCAAGCGCCTGCGCGTAGTGCGCATGGTGGATGTCACCCGCAACACACTGGTTTACATGACGTATTCCGACCGCGTGATTGAAGGCTCGCCCCAAAACAGCGTGGCCGCTGTGCCTGTGTCGCGCAGCACGCCCATACCAATCAAGTAAAAAGAGAGCTATTAGCGCTTATCAGCACTTGTTTTCAGATATAAAACTATCTGAAAACCTTGTACATAAAGTGCTGGAAGCTCCTTTTTAAGCAGCGGACCGTAGATGCATCTGCATCTTCAGCTACACCTGCAGCTAGGGCTGCGCATGCGCCATGCAGGCGTCAAGAAACGCCTGTAAGGCAGGCGATGCATGTTTACCCGTGCGCTGCACGATGGAAAAGTACCGCTCCATCTTGGGCAGCGAGGTGGGCAGCACCACCAAGCTGCCGTCATCCAGCATGGACTGCACCAGCACCCGTGGCAGACAGCTAATGCCCAGCGCCTGCACCACACAGCGTGCAATGGCTTCAGAGCTGCCCAGCGTGGCCGTGGCCCGCAACTGCTGCAAGCGTGGCAGCAAGGCATGCTCCACCATCTCTCGCGTGCCCGAGCCCTCTTCACGCAGCAGCCAGCGCGCCTGGCGCAGCACCCCCACCCCCACAGGCTTGCTCTGCGCCGCATGCACCAGTGCATCACTGGGGGCAGCCACAATCACCAGCTCATCCTTGATCCAGGGCTGCACCTGCAGCCCACTCCAGTGGCTGCTGCCTTCAATCAAGCCAATATCGGCCTCCAGCAACTCCACGGCCTGTGCCACCTTGCGCGTATTGCTGATGCGCACATCCACGCTGATGTGCGGGTGGCTGCGGGCCAGCGCCGCCAGCACAGGGGGCAAAACGTAGCTGCCCACCGTGGTACTGGCCGCCACAAGCAGGCGCACAGGCAAACCAGCCCCACCATTGCCCAGCGCCTGCTCCAGGCTTCGGGCCTGCTCCAGCAAAGACAGCGCCTGTGGCAGCAAGGCACGCCCTGCATCGTTGAGCACCAAACTGCGGCCCACGCGCTCAAACAGCAAGGTATTTAAAGCGCCTTCGAGCTGCTGCAAAGCCGCACTGGTGGCCGATTGCGACAGGCCCACCGCATCAGCAGCCGCCACGGTGGAGCCACTTTGCGCAACAGCGCAGAAGATTTCAAGTTGTCGCAGTGTGAGGTGCAGCATGGCAAGCCCGTGATTCATCTACCCATAAAGCAGGTAGTTTTTACCAAAACTATTCGTTATACAAATATAACCAAATTATCTAAAGTGCATGCATCCGGACAAGGCAACACCGCTTCGGATGGCATATGAACACTTCCACTTTTTCTGATTTTCTCTATCACCCCACCGAATGGCTGCGCCGCATAGGGCCCGGTCTGGGGCTCAGTGCAGCCGTTGCTGTGGTGGCTGTGGCCCTGTCTGAGCAGCCATGGTTTGCCGCGCATGGTCTGGGTGCACTCACACTAGCCATCATGCTGGGCTTGCTGATTGGCAACACCATTTATCCGCGCATGGCCAGCGTTGCCACGCCTGGTGTGGCTCTGGGCAAGCAGCAACTGCTGCGCGCAGGCATCGTGCTTTACGGTTTGCGCCTTACTTTCCAGGACATTGCCTCGGTTGGCTGGAGTGGCGTGGTGATGGATGCACTGGTGCTGTGCAGCACCTTTGCGCTGGCCTGCTTTGTGGGCCAGCGCGTACTGGGCATGGACAGGCGCACCACGCTGCTGGTGGGCGCAGGCAGCTCGATTTGCGGCGCTGCCGCCGTGCTGGCCACCGCCCCCGTCGCCAAAGCCCGAGCACAAGATGTGTCAGTGGCGATTGCCACCGTCGTGGTGTTTGGCACCGTGGCCACTTTCTTGTACCCCGCCTTGTTCCAGTGGAACGCCAGCCATGGCTGGCTGCAGGCCGATGCGCAAAACTACGGGCTGTACGTTGGGGCCACAGTACATGAAGTGGCACAGGTGGTGGCGGCAGGGGCCGCTGTCAGCCCGCAAGCGGCAGACACCGCAGTGATTGCCAAGATGGTGCGCGTGATGATGCTCGCCCCCTTCTTGCTGCTGCTGTCGTGGTGGCTGGCCCGCGATGAAGCCGCCCAAGGCGGCAGCACCAGCAGCGCTGGCAAGGTCACGATTCCGTGGTTTGCACTGGGCTTTGTGGTGATGGCCGGGATTCACTCGCTGGGCATCCTGCCTGTCAGTCTGGTCAAGCTGGGCGTGCAGCTGGACAACCTGCTGCTGGCCATTGCCATGGCCGCTCTGGGCCTGACCACCCATGCCCACGCAGTGCGTGCTGCCGGCGTCAAACCTTTGCTGCTGGCCGCCCTCCTGTTTGCATGGCTGCTGGGTGCAGGCCTGCTCCTGGCACAGTGGCTGGGCTAGTGGATGATTGGGTGTAGCGCTATCTAGCCCAATAAAAAGGCAACCCTGAGGTTGCCTTTTTATTGGGACGCTGCGCGCCCGGTGTTCAGATTTTTTCCAGCCTGGGTTTGCTACGCAGTGCGGCGTTGAGCTGATCGACCACGATGGCCCAGTCATCATCCAGCCTGATCTCTTCCTTGAGCAACTGCGCTTGCTGTGGAGACCAAAACGGTGCTTCGTGCAGCAATACGTCATCGGCCAAAGGCATATGCTGGCGAATGAACTGCGCAATGCTGGCCTCATCATTGGGCAGCCCCAGTTGGGCAAAAAGCTCGGTAAAGCCAGGTTGGGTTTCGCCGGGAATTAACGTCATTCGCGTCCTCCATGTTGTGATTGAAAAAGACTTTGCGCATGCGTGCTGCGCAAGCGCACGGCCGATGCCTTGATGGTGCCGCAAGCTGCTGCCATGCGCTGTAGGACTTGCCAGTCAGTGCACCGTACGTGCAACAGCTTGAAAAGAATTTTTCATTTGCTAGCCCGCGTGCCCGCCACTGGACTACAGCGCCCCACGCCCGATGCAGTCACACTGCAGCTTGAAAGGAGGCCGCCATGCCCCAGCATAAGCCCAGCGCCACACAGGATGAACCGCACATTGATACCACCCGCAAGCAGCGCCCCACCGACGCAGGCGCACAAGGCAAGTTGCCGCACGAGCGGGATCAGTCAGTGAACATGACAGACCAGCAACCCGCTCCCGAGATGCAGCAAGCCCACCGTGATGTGAAGAAAGGTCTGGTCAACACCGATGAGCGCGCCAACGATGGCAGGCCGCTAGGTGACGATGTGCCAACGCCCTGAATCTGAATCTGAACCTGAATCCGAAACCCAATCCCTTTATCCCAAGCAAAAAGGCCGCAACTGCGGCCTTTTTTTGTCTGCGTGCTGGCCCCTCTTAGACCATCGCAATCGAGACGGCCTTGGGGATCAGGTAGGCCTCCAGTGCCTCCATGCCGCCTTCCGAGCCATAGCCCGAATCCTTCACGCCGCCAAAGGGCATTTCGGCAGAGGCTACCGCAGGCTGGTTGATCCACAGCATGCCGGTTTCCACCTGCTGGGTCAGCAGGTGCGCGTTCTTGAGCGATGCGGTGAACGCATAGGCGGCCAGGCCATACGGCAGGCGGTTGGCTTCGGCAATGGCTTCGTCCAGCTTGTCAAAGCTGCGCATGGCAATCATGGGGCCAAAGGGCTCGTTGTTGAACACATCGGCATCCAGCGGCACATCGGCCAAGATAGTGGGCGCGTAAAAATTGCCTGCATCGCCCAGCGTCTGGCCGCCCATCAGCAACTTGGCACCCTTGGCCTGCGCGTTGGCAACCAGTGACTGCATAGCCGTGACGCGGCGGGGATTGGCCAGCGGGCCCATCTTGGTATCGGCATCCAGCCCATTGCCCACTTTGATAGAGCCAAAGTACGCCACCACCTGCTCGGCAAACTGCTTTTCCAGGCTCTTGTGCACCAAAAAGCGGGTGGGCGAAATGCACACCTGGCCCGCATTGCGCAGCTTGGCGGCACCAGCGGCTTTCACGGCCAGTTCCACATCAGCGTCTTCGGCAATGATCACCGGCGCGTGCCCGCCCAGCTCCATGGTGCTGCGCTTCATGTGCGCGCCTGCCATGGCCGCCAGTTGCTTGCCAACAGGGGTAGAGCCGGTGAAGGTGATCTTGCGGATCACGGGGTGGGGAATCAAGTAGCTGGAGATTTCGTGCGGGTTGCCATAGACCAGACCAATCACACCAGCGGGCACGCCCGCATCGACAAAGCACTGAAACAGCGCGGCAGGCGAAGCCGGGGTTTCTTCTGGCGCCTTGCACAGGAAAGAGCAGCCCGTAGCCAGCGCAGCGCTGATCTTGCGCACGATCTGGTTGACGGGAAAGTTCCACGGCGTAAAGGCCGCCACGGGGCCCACGGGCTCCTTGATCACCAGTTGCTGCACATCGCCCCGGCGTGCAGGCACGATGCGGCCATACAGGCGCAGGGCCTCGTCGGCAAACCATTCAATGATGCCCACGCCCGCCAGCACTTCGCCCTTGGCCTCCGCCAGTGGCTTGCCCTGCTCTTGCGTCAGCAGAGCGGCAATATCGTCGGCACGTTCCTTGAGCAGGGCTGCCGCCTTGCGCATGGTGGCCTGGCGCTCATGGGCGCTGGTGTTCTTCCAGATGGCAAAGCCCTTTTCAGCAGCGGCCAGCGCGCGGTCCAGGTCTTCTATGCCCGCATGCGCCAGTTGCCCAATCACAGCGCCCGTGGCCGGGTTGTGCACGGCAATGGTCTTGCCGCTGGCCGCTGGCTGCCATTGACCGTCGATGAGCAATTGGGTGTCAGGATAAGAATGGGACATGGAATGTTCTCAGCTGAAAAATGAAGAAGGCCGTCCAGAGACAACGCAGCGCAAAGAAGGTTTTAATAGCTACTAGCGCTTACCAGTTAACGTTTTCAGATATAAAAGTATTTGAAAACGTTTGCAGGTAAGCGTTGAGCGCTTCTTTTTTAAAGAGGCACTGAGCGCTAGCGCCCGAGCCGCCGCAGTTCAAGCATTGTAGAAAGCCCGATGAACGGCTCAATACATAGAAGCACTAGCGCCAGCGTTGATTTGCGATGGCTTGAAACGCGCAGCCAGCGCATCGGCCCCTGAGCGCAGCAGCAGCATGTCCATGCCCACAGCCACAAACAGCGCGCCCTGGTGCAAGCAGCTTTGCACGCGCTCGGGGCTGGTCACCAAAATACCCGGCGCTTTGCCGCAGCTGCGCACGCGATGCAAGGCGTCGTCGATGATGGCGGTCATGTCTGGGTGCGTGGAGTGCCCTGCATAGCCCAGGCTGGCCGACAGATCTGCCGGGCCAATGAACACGCCGTCGACCCCTTCCACGCTGGCAATTTCTTCCAGATTCACCAGCGCATCGCGCGTCTCCACCTGCACCAGCAGGCAAATTTCATGGGCCGCCTTGGCCACATACTCGCTGTCACGCCCAAAGTTAGAGGCGCGCATGCTGCCGCCCATGCCGCGCACCCCTTGCGGTGCGTAGCGCACAGCGTCGACCGCGGCCCGGGCTTCATCGGCGTTTTGCACAAAAGGCAGCAGCAGCGTTTGCGCCCCAATGTCCAGATAACGCTTGATCAGCACTTTGTCATTCCACGCCGGCCGCACCACCGCCTGTGTGGGCGCGCAACCTGCGCGCACCTGCGCTGCCGCCACGCCTTGCAGCTGCTGCACCATCTGCGGCACATCGGTGGGCGTGTGCTCGGTGTCCAGCAGCAGCCAGTCAAAGCCACTGCCAGCAACCAGCTCACTCACATAAGGCGAAGGCAGTGTGGACCACAGGCCGATTTGTGGCTGGCCCGCTTTGAGGGCTCGTTTGAAAAGATTGGGCGTTGGCATGGGGGAACTCCAGAGAAAAAACGACTGCGCTGGAACATAACAAATGCGCAGCGCAGCCGAAACCCTTCACAGTCACCCACGCAGCAAATGGCATGCCCGAGCGGCCACGGCAGGCCCTGGGCACTGCCATCAGTCACGCATCAGTCGATGTGAGCGCCCGAGGCATCCACCACCTTTTTCCAGTGCGCCAGCTCAGCGGGCAAGCTGGCGGCAAAACTGGCGGGGCTCGATTGCACAGGCTCAGCGCCCAGTGTTTTCAGGCGCTCTTGCATCGCAGGGGTGGCCAGCACCTGGGTGATGGCCGTGTACACCTTGTCCACCACCGGCTGGGGTGTGCCAGCCGGGGCCAGCAAGCCGTACCACGAGGTGACCGCCAGATCCTTGAGCACCGCAACCTCAGGGGCCAGCGGCGTGGGCTTGTCAGAGGCCACGCCCAGCACGCGCAGCTTGCCACTGGTCACAAAGGGCATCACACCGGGAAAACTGCCAAAGGTGACGGGCAACTGGCCCGCCACCACATCGGTGGCCGCAGCGGCTGCGCCCTTGTAAGGCACATGCAGCAAGTCCACTGCGCGCTGCTTTTTCAGCATCTCGCCCAGCAAGTGGTTGAGCGTGCCATTGCCTGCCGATGCATATTCAACCTTGCCGGGGTGGGCTTTGGCATAGGCCACCAGCTCGTCCAGCGTCTTGGCCGGAAAGCTGGGGTTCACCACCAGCAGGTAAGGCGCTACCGCCAGTTGCATCACCGGCGTGAAGTCCTTGATTGGGTCAAATGGCACCCGGGAATACAGCGCCGGGTTGATGGTGTATGCGCTTTGCGCCGTCACCAAAAACGTATAGCCATCGGCAGCGCTGCGGGCCACCTGGCTGGTGCCCACATTGCCGTTGGCACCGGGGCGGTTTTCCACAATCACTGGCTGGCCCAGCGAGGTGCCCAGACTTTGCGCCACAGCGCGCGCAATCACATCGTTGGCACCGCCGGGGTTTTGTGGAACGACAAAGGTGATGGGCTTGGTGGGCCAGCTGGGCGTTTGTGCCCACGACAATGGCGCAAGACCACCCAAAGCCCAAAGGGCGAAAACAGATTTGCGCAGCAAGGGTTTCATAGTCATTTCAGTACGTAGCTGGCCAGCACTGACTGCACTTCGTAAATGCTCAGTTTTTTGTTGAATTGCTTTTGCACGGGTGCCGCCGTGCCGGAAATCCAGATCTTCAATTCCGCATCCAGATCGAAGGTGCCGCCCGTCTCCACGCTGAAGTGGGTAATGCTTTTGTAGGGCACCGAGTGATATTCCACCTTGCTGCCGGTGATGCCCTGCTTGTCCACCAGCACCAGTCGCTTGTCAGTAAAGACGAAGTAGTCACGGATCAGTTGATACACGTGCTCCACCTTCTCGCCCGGAGCGAGAATTTGCGTAAATTCCGTTTCAAACTTGGCGGCATCCACCTTGGATGCGTTGCCCAGCATGCCATCTAGCAATCCCATTGCAATCCCCTCGCTGCGTGTTGTGACGCGCCAATTTTAGGCAGCGCGAGCGAAAGCGCTGTCGCAAAGCGGCCAGCCCAGATCAGGGCTGCATCGACTGCCCCGCTGCAGCGCGTGACCCCGCCCAGGGCCACCATGCATCAACCCAGGCACCCAGCCCTACGCCCACCACGTAGGCCAGTAGATCCAGAGGGTCAAAACCATTGCCCAGCACCAGATAACCAGGCTTGGTGGCGCGTACCGCCTGAATCCACGGTGCCTGATACAGCTGCAGCAACTCCACCGCAAACGCAATCAGCAAAGCCACAGCGGCCAGCCGCCCGCGCGCCATCGTGGGCCGCAACCAGGCCACGCACAAAAACACCAGCCATGCCCACAGCATGTCGCCCGGGTAATTGCCCAGCACCGCAGGAAACGGCGACCAGCCACGGCGCGAGGCCAGACCCACTGCAATGACCAGCACCGCCAGCAGCCCAAGCCAGAAGCGGGAACGGAACACAGGCACGGGCGAGGGGACGGAGTTAGAAGCAGACATCACAGCAAGATTTCAAATCAGTTCAATGGGGGCAACCCGCCTGCCCCACAGCGCAAGCGCGTCTAGGCATAGCTGCCGTGCACGACCGAAGGCAGGTTACAGGCAAGGCGGTGTCAGAGCATATGCGCGCTGCGGGGCCTGTGCGCCAGCTGGCTGCACTTGAGCGTGACCCACACAAAGCCCAGCAGGCACAGCAAGCTGTAGGGCTGCGACATGGCCAGCACCTGCCAGCCCAGATAAAAACCCATTTCAGCGCCCCACAGCAAGTCTTGCCAGAGCCTTGGCCCAGGGGGAAAGTAGCCCGCCAGCATGTCATGGATTTTCCAGAGCATGCCCCCCAGTACAGAAGCCACAGCAATGGTCACCAGCAAAGTACCTGCTGCCAGCAGCCAGCGATGGCTGCGCAAGCTTTGCGGCAGACCATAGACAGCTGCCGTAACGACCGATGCATGCACCGCACAGAACAACGCAATGTATTGAAAGGCATAGGCCTCGTGGTACATGAACATGCGATACAAGGCACCAAACACCAGCGTCTGCCCCAGCACCGCATGCAGCAGCCCATAGACCGCACTGCTGTACAGAAACAGGCTAAGAAAGCAGCCCAACCACCCAAACAACCATCGCATACCCAGCCAACGTCGGTGCATAAAAGAGGGCTGATCGCCTCAGCCCATGTTCAGAAAATTAATGAATACCAGCACTTACGCTGGCGCACGACTGCCCGGCGACAGCAATACCAGCCCTGGCGGCAGGCTGTCTCCCAGACTGCGTTTTTGGTCTTCGGCCTCCATCTGCACCACCTGCTCTACCAGCGCTATCCAGCGTTCTGGCGCGCCTGAAGCGCGCATTTTCTCCAGCACCTGCTGGCGCACCGCATCGGGTACATCGCGAGCACGGTCACCCGTCATGCGCGCAATCTGTACCGCCGCAAACATGGAGGTTTCGTTCTTGCGCCAGTCCTGCGCCAAAGTGGCTTGCAGAAACACTTGCGCGGCGGCGGGCGGCATGACCAGGTGCGCATTGGCTGCCAGCGGCTGGCGGGCAGCCAGACGCCCAATGGCCCACCAGGTCTGCACGGATTCATCGGGGCGCTTGAGGCGCTGCAGCATCCACTGGCCCATCTCCTGGCGGTACTGCCAGGGCACGGCTTCCATTGCGGCAAACAGGCGCAGTATGTCGTCATAGCTGCCAAAGCTGGCTTTACCGCCACCGCTTGCCACGTTGCGCTGGGTAGTTTGCTGCACGGTCTTTTGCATGGCACCGGCCACGGCTTCCAGCACCTGCATTTGCTGCGCTTCATTGAGGCCCGCCGCCACACGGCGCCAAAAGACCCACCACTCCGTCCAGTTGGCGGCCTCTTTGGCATGGCCCAGGCCCTGCTCGTAGAGCGACCACACTTGCGCCATCCGCCAGCTATCGAGTTCTGCCCCCACACCGGGGCGCAGGCACCAGCCAGCCAGGTTGAACCAGACGCGCTCATGGTCTGCACTGCGGCGGCGGCGCTTGGCACGGGCCAGCAGCGCATCAAACAGGGCGCGCAGCAGGCCCACATGCCAGCCCTCGCGCGGGCCCAGCAATTTCTCCAGCGACTGGCGCAACTGGCGCACTTCTTTGCTCGTGACTGATTGCGCTTGCGTGCCAAAAATACGGTCTATCTGCGCCACTGCTTCGGGCAATGGGGTATCTGCTGTTTTCTGGCCTTTTGGGCCTTTTTGGCCTGCAGTACTCTCTGCATCAACGTTAGCCGCTGTGTTTTCTTGTGCCCCCTGCCCCACGGCACCGCGCACGCTAAAGGGCAGCAACCATGACTGCGCAGGGTCAGCCACACCGTCTTGAATACGGGTGCACCGCACTTCCAGCGTCCCTACTTCGGTCATGCACGCTTGCAGTTGCACTTCCACTTGTGCCGTGAGCTGGCCTTGCGGCGCTGGCAGCACCATGGACAGTGGTGGCAGCTCCACCCAGCCATCGCCCTCCAGCTTGATCAGTTGCCCCGCCTGCATAGGCCCGCTGTGCTGGCTGTTAGCAAGCAGCACAAAGCGCACTGCCTGCCCCAGCCGCAACGCAAAACGGCGGCCCGAAAGCACCATGCGCACCCCCTCGGGCGTGCCCTTGGGCAGCAGGCAAAGAATGTGCGGTGCTTCACCAGCCTTGCCGGGCAAGAGCAGCCCATAGCTGCGGGCCGACCCACCCCCAATCTGCGGCAATATGGTGGTGACAGCAGCTTGCGCAGACTGCGTGGGGGCCAGCAGCGAATGGGTTGTTGGTGCTTGCTCTGCCTGAGCCCGTGCCAGCCCATAAGCGGCAGCGCCCCGGGCCACGGCCCAGTCAGGGTGCGGGTTGTGCAGCACGCGCACGGGGCTGCCGCGCCAGTCGCTGAGCTGTTGCGTCAAGCGCTCAACCAGCGCATGGGCGTGGAACACGCCGCCATTGAGCAACACGGTATCGGGCAAAGCGCCCCCTGCGTGCTGCGCCAGAAACTGTGCCAAATGGCGGCTGATGGCAGCGTCTGCCGGGTACGGCAGACCAAAGCTTCGCAACGCGCCCTGGCGTTTGGCGGGGTGATCGGTCATGGCAGCAGGTGGCAAGAAACCTTCCACCACCCATTGCTGCACCTGCGCCTGTGTGAGCGTGACGGACTGGGTCTGGGCCAGCAAACGGCTGCCACCGCCCAGCAACGTGACCGTGACATGCGCGGGGGCATCTTGCGCCAGCAGTTGCTCTTTGGCGATGCGGCAGCGCTGCACCAGCTGTGCAAAACGTGCTGCGGGCAAGCGCTGGCCAGCCCCGGCCAGCGCGGGCTCCAGCTGGTGCGCCAGCGCCAGATCCATGTTGTCGCCGCCCAGCATCAGGTGCTCGCCCACGGCGGTGCGCGTCAACGTGGGCAGGCCACCATCGGCTGCCCCGGCTGCACCGGTTTTTGCCGGTTCTACGCGGATCAGTGTCAGGTCAGTGGTTCCGCCGCCCACATCTACCACCAGCACCAAACGGCTGTCGGCAAGCTGCTGCGCCAGTTGCTCGCCCTGCAGCAGCAGCCAGTCATGAAAAGCTGCCTTAGGTTCTTCCAGCAAATGCACCTGCTCCAGACCGGCCAGACTGGCAGCCTCCAGCGTCAGTGCGCGAGCGCCCTCATCGAATGAAGCTGGTACGGTGAGCACAACGGTTTGCTGGCGCAGCGGTGCACCGGGGTGCTGTCGATCCCACGCGTTTTTGACATGGTCCAGGTACGAAGCGCTGGCTTGCAGCGGCGATACCTTGGCCACATCGTCCCCCGCCCCCCACGGCAAGATAGCGGCCGTGCGATCCACGCCCGTGTGCGAGAGCCAGCTTTTGGCACTGGCCACCAAACGCACCGGCACAGCCGCGCCCAGGTCACGCGCCCAGCGGCCAATCACGGCAGGGGCGGCAGCTTGTGCACCCTGAGGCGGCCACGGCAACTGCCACGCATCACCCAACTCACCGGGTGCAGCCTGGTAACGCACCGAGGGCAACAGCGGCTGCGCCACCACTTCACCCGCCGTGCTGCGCTGTGCAATCTGAAGCAGGGCAATGTCTTTGGCCGATCCGCCCTTCGGCACGCTGGCCACCACCGTGTGGCTGGTGCCCAGATCAATACCAACAATGAAAGCGGGAGACGGCGGGGCTACGGGCATGAAACCTCAATACAAACAGTGCGCAACAGAGGCTGGAATCGTAGCAAGCCCCCTTGCACTGCGTCACCCACGGCAAAGATCGCCCCGCAATATCTGTTTGAGACAAGCCATCGGACGCTGGTGCATGGGCTACAGGCATGCCGTGCATGCGTGGCCCATGCAGCCACCTTGCATCAGTGGCCGGGCACATCCACCGTCATGGCCACCAGCCGCATCACAACCGGACGAACAATCAATACACAGAAAAATGCCACCGGCATGGCCACCACATAAGCCTTGAACACCTGCGCCATGTATCCAGCGCTCAAACCATGGTTCACCGCCACAATGGTCGAGCACATCAGCAGCGCCATGATGGCCGCCATGTAGAGCGAGAAAACAATCGGCGTATAGCGGCGGTGCAATTTTTTACGGGTAGAGACAAGCTTGGATTCAGAAGTTTTCATCGTTCAGATAACGGCGCACCCTTTGCCCCCGCAAGGTAGACAGGCGCGCACATGGTTGATAAAGTCAATCAATAATAATCAATTAGTTGACTTTGTCAACTTGAATTACGTATGACCACTTCATCCTCGCTCCAGATATTTGAAAACCTGCATGAGCTGCTGCACATGTTCCGCACCCGAACGCGCAGCCATCTGGAGGCCTCCCACCCTGAGCTCACCCTGAACGAAGCGCGCGTGCTGCTGCACACCGCTCGCCACCCGGGCATCACGCAAAAAGATGTGATCGAGCGCAGCCACACCGACAAGGCCCAGATGACACGCATCCTCTCCAGTCTGGAGACGCAAGGCTGGCTCACGCGCACCCCCAGCACGGCAGACAAACGGGTACGCCACCTGCACCTGAGCCCCGCAGGCAAGCAGCTGGTGACACAGCTGCAAGCCGTGCAGCAGCAAGTGGCCGATGAACTGCTGAGCGATTGGCCCGAGGCCTTGCGCATGCAATTGCTGCACACACTGCAAAGCGCAGCGCACGGCACACGGCACTCCAATTGAGCGGCGCGTCTTGACTTGTGCTGGCCACTTATCGCGCGGCGAAGGCTTGCTTTTCTTAACTTGAACTTGCTGGCCGGGTCGCCCCCGACGGGGCCTTACTTTCTTGCTTGTGCAAGAAAGTAAGCAAAGAAGCACACCCTGCTACCCGTGCCCCTTCGCTGCGCTGCGGGCAACCTGCGGTGCTCAATCACAGGATTGGTGCCGCTGAACTCGCTGCGCGGCTTGGCCGCTTCGCTCGAACAACTGCGGCAAGTTAGATGACGATGCATGCGTGCCACTTGGCACACATGCCCACCCTGCGCTCTGTGCGCCTCGGCACGCGTAGAAGGGTATGGAGTGCAGCCTGTTTTATCTGATTTGCAGTGTGTACTTTCCAAGAATTTGAGCCGCTTTCGCTTGCGGCATAAGCGCTGAATTTCGCTTTACCTCTTATTTTTGTTTTGGCACTTGCTGGTCGTTTATCGCGCACCACTCGTGGAAGTCCCTCCAACTTCCGGCAGCTGTTTGAACGCAGCGCTGCAAGCGCGCAGTGAGTTCTGCCGGATAGCCGTCGGCAGACGCGCTTCTTTGGTGACTTTCTTGTCGCGAACAAGAAAGTTACTCGCCCGCCGGTGCGACAAACCGGCCTCTGTCAACAAAGCCACAGCCACAACAAAAACACAGCCACCAGCTCTTGATGCATAAGCATCTGAACCCCAAAACACCCATTCAACAAAAAAGCCTGCTGACCTTCGGCCAGCAGGCTTTGCAACAACATCAAACGTTAGAGTCTACCGTTGTAGCGATGAGGAAGATCAAGCCTCGTCAGCAGTCTCCGCACGCACATCAAACTCCACCTTCCAGCGCTCAGTGCCGCCAACAGGAACCGCATTCAATTGCAGCGTCCCGATATCGGTCACCCGTGCCTCCAAAGTCACAGGCACAACCTCCCCGGCAGCACGGCCCGCAGCGGGCAGGTTCAACTCAATTTCCTGCAGCTCCACCAACTCTTCGGGGCCCCAGAAGTCCAGCATGGTGCCGACCACATCTGCGCGGCGTACCGATGAGCCAAAGAAGCGCAAGCGCACAGGCTCACCCACCACCAGGCCCAGCTCCAAGTCGCTCAATGCAACCTCAGTGCCCTCTTCCATGCCAAACGGTGCCAGACACAGGGCTGACATGGGCGGCTCCATGCCGGGAATGGCGGGCATGTTTGATTCCACGCCCACGTAGTACGACTGCGCCGTTCCACCACGGATGCGCACACCACGGCCGGTGGTGGTGATGTGGCCGTAGTAGGCAGCGCCACGGGCAACGGCCAGGTCCAGATTGGCGCCGTCAAGCAAGCGGGCGGGCTCGCAGGCCTCGTCGTCCAGCCAGCCGTTGATGACTTCCAGAATGCGCTGCTCAATCTGCGGTGCCTTGAGCACACCGCCGTTGAACAAAATGGCCGTGGGGTGCAAGAAGGTAGAGCCTTGCACCTGATCGACATTCAGGCCGTCAATGTCTTGAAGGGCATTCACCTGGCGGCTGAGGAAGGCGGCCAGATGGCGCGTGACAGCGGCGTCTTGCGCATACGGCAGGCCCAGCTGTGTAAGCGCGGCGCGAGCACGGGTGTGGGGCTTGTCAGAGACGGCCACTTTGGGGAAGAAACCTTCCACCAGCATGGCCAGCACTTCCTGGCGCGTGACTTCGGTACGGATGGAGCCACCGATGAGCTTGCTGCCCCGGCTAGGCACCACCACGGGCACGGATTGCAAGGCGTCGTCGGCCAGCAACTGTTCTTTGGCAGCACGGCAGCCGTGCGAGAGGGCGCGGGTTTGCCATGCGTCCAGCTGCTTGCCCTCAGCGGCCAGCTTGCGGGCCACGCCGTAGGCCAGCGCCAGGTCCATGTTGTCGCCACCCAGCAAGATGTGCTCGCCCACGGCAATGCGCTGCAGCTCCAAACTGCCATCGCGCTCCAGCACGGCGATGAGCGACAGGTCGGTGGTGCCGCCACCCACGTCCACCACCAAGATCACGTCACCGTGCTTGACCTGCTTGCGCCAGTCGCCGCCGCTGGCCTGAATCCAGCTGTACAGCGCCGCTTGAGGTTCTTCCAGCAGGGTCAGGTTATGAAAACCTGCGGCCTTGCAGGCCTCGGCAGTCAACTCGCGCGCGGCAGGGTCGAACGAGGCGGGGATGGTGACGGTAATGTCTTGCTGCGCAAATGGTGCTTCGGGGTGCGCTTGCTCCCACGCCCAGCGCAGGTGCTCCAGATAGCGAATCGACGCGGTCAGCGGCGAGACACGACTGACTTCTTCTGGCGCATCGGGCGGCAAGATGCCAGCGCGGCGGTCCACACCGGGGTGGCACAACCAGCTTTTAGCGCTGCTGACCAGACGGATGGGCGTAGCCGCGCCGCGTGTGCGGGCGAATTCACCCGTGATGTAGCTGGCAGCGGGTGCGCCGGGCAGGGTGCGCTCGGCTTCGGTCAGCTCGCTGTCATGCGGCAGGTACAAAAATGATGGCAGCAGGGGCTTGGCTTGCACGCTGGCTGGGCCCGTGAGCTGGGGCACGTTGAGCACGCCTTGCACCACTTTTTCACCATCGCTGGAGGTTTTATCGACAAACGACAGCGCGCAATGCGTGGTGCCAAGGTCGATACCAATGCTGTATTGGCCTGTGCCAGATGGCAAGCCGTTTTGGCTGCTAGCGCTTGCTGGGTTTGCATAGGCTGCGCCGGTATGCGCATCTGCAACAGGTGCTGTAGACGATGCGGCAGCGTTGCCTGAAGCGGCAATGGAGGCAAACATGTTCATGGTTTACAGCTCCACTTCCGCTTGCGCGATGACTTTGGCAGCTTGCGTGTCGGTCAGCTGGGGCAACTTCACCTCAGTGACTTGCCAGCCCCGGTGGCCCAAGGTGCCGATGAACGGTGCCTGGCCAACCACGTTGCCAGTCAGGTGCACGGCGGCGGCGTCAAAACCAGCCTCCAGCATCACGCGGCTGCCTTCTGCCTCCACACGCACAGGCTGGATGGTGAAGTGCTCACGCAGCACCTTGCGACAGCCTTCGTGCACCACGCGGGCTGCGGCGCCAATTTCTGCATCGGTATAAGGAGCCACGTCTTCCTGAATGAAGTCCACAAAACGCGCTTCGCGCTGCATCAGGCCCAGCAGTTGCAGGGCAGCAGTGCTGGTGGGCACTTCAATGGTTTTTTCGACCAACTTTTCAACGGGAACCTCGACCCGTTTTTCCACGGTTTTCTCAACGATCTTTTCTACCGGTACTTCCACGCGCACTTCGACAATTTTCTCGACGGGCACTTCAACACGGATTTCCTGAGGGGCCACATCGGCGGCCAGGGCTTCACCATTGCGTACGCGGACCACGTCAGCGGCCAGGCGTCCGTTGCCCAAAATGGCAAAGAAACTGCCGATCGCAATAGCGATGCGGCTGAGAAACGAGGGAGGGGTGTGGGATGTCATGGACATGGCTCTCGAAACACTTCGCACAAGACCACCAGCTCAAAGGCGTGGGCTTGCATGAACAAATAGGTGCCGGGCAAAGGTAGATGCGCTGACCGCGCGCGCCCGCAGGGGAGCCGATGTTACCCAAAGCTGTATGCCTTGCTGCGCGGCAAGGTATCCCCACGCAAGCGAATGTCGCACTGCAACATGCTGAAAAGCAATGCCTCCGATAATGTGTGCCCACCATGCACTCCACGCTTGCACCCTCCGCCACCGTCCTGCGCCGCACTGCTTTGACCGCAGCGCCGCTGTCGCGTGCCTGCGTGCTGCGCCGCCAGCATGCGCAAAGCCATGGTGTTCCAACGGCATTCATCAGTCTCAGTGGCGTTACGGCCATGCTTTCCGCCGCCGTGCGGAAGGTGTAAGACCACACACTCTCTCCTCCGCACGGCACCAACCTCTTGCAACCGCAAGGGCGCATACACACCGCTACGGCCCCACTACGTCTGCACAGACACTGCCTAGCCACGCCATGCGCCCGTTCTCATTCACCCGGAATGGACGAGCTTGACCCATGGACATGGAACTGACCCAAACTTTTCTGCGCGGCAAAAACCCCTGCGCCGCTGGCTACCGCTGGTTTGTACGCAATGAACTCAGTGGCAAGGACTACCAAAGCGCCATGGACACCCAAGTAGCCGCCGGGCGCATTGAAGACGCACGCTGGCTGCTGGAGAACTTTGGCTCCACCCACTCGGTGCTGGAGCTGGACCATCTGGAGGCCGACCACTTTGTCTTTGCCGGCACGCTGATCGTGCACGGTGATGTGCGCGTGCCCGGTCAGTTGCTGGTGGGAGGCAAGCTGCAGGTGGGGGCAGGCATTCGCGCAGGCACGGTAGAAGTAGGCGGAGACATTCAAAGCGGCGGTGCCATTTTTTGCGACAGCATGCTCAAGGCAGGCGGCACCATCAAAACGGCGTGGAGCGTAGAGGTGCAAGGCGATGTGTACGCCGAATCGCTGCGCACCGGCTGGGAGCTGCGCTGCGGCGGCAAGGTGCAGTTGCAGGGCGAAGCCATCATTGGCCGCGAAGTGCAGGTACAAGGCATGCTGCAATGCACCAAAGGCCTGCGTGCAGGGGGTGATGTCTGCGTGCAAGGCTTGCTGGACGTGGGCCAGGGCATTGCCACGCAAGGCCAAGTGAACTGCGGCAACCACATTCAGGCGGGCTGGGGCATCAAGACGCTGGGCGATCTGCGCGCAGCTTGCAGCATTCGGGCTGGCGAGAGCTTGCAGGCCGATGGCGAAATCAGCGCTGGCGAAGGCTATGGCGTATTTGCAGGCATGAATGTTCAGATGGAGGCATGGCCCGATTGCGCCTGGGTACGCGCCCTGCGCAAGCCACAGGGGCTGGTCAGCGGCTGGTGGGAAGACACAGCCTGCCCTGCATAAAAAAACGCACGCGCACCTTTATGGTGCACAACTGCTTTGCCATCGTGCGTCCTTGTGCTTCCTTGTACGTCCTCCAGCGCAGTTACGCCCACCCTTGATCTTCGCGTGCGCCCACAGGCGGCACCTTTCGCCACCTGCACCCCGCCCACACAACGGGTCCAGCGGCAGATGGTTGGCGTGCAGCGCTGCACGCCTTGGCAACTGCTGCCAGGCCCTGGCTGCAATTGCCGGGGGACTAGGTGTAACACCTTAGTCATACATCCAGCGCATGACCTTCTTCCATTTCATCGTTATGCCGCAGCGGGCAATTGCCAGATAGTTGACGCAAGTGCTTGACACTCCCCACAGCGTGCACCCCTTGCCTCTCAGGTTTTCACCAGCCGGCACGGGGATTGCTCTGCCCCCACCAAGGAGATTTTTCTTATGCGTTTCTTGTCTGCTCGTTTGACCTTGGCTTGTGCCGCCGTGCTGTCCGCTTTCAGCGTGCAGGCACAAACTGCCACCACACTGGAGAAAATTCAACAGCAAGGCAAGGTGGTGATTGGTGTGCGAGAAAGCTCGGCCCCCATGGCCTACGCGCTGGGCTCCAACGCCCAATTTGTGGGCTACCACGTGGAGCTGTGCGAGAAGGTACTGGGCCAGATCGTGCCCAAGGCCAAGATTGAATACATGGCCATGACCGCGCAAAACACCTTGCCTCTGGTGCAAAACGGCACCGTGGATCTGGGTTGCGGCCCCACCACCAACAACCTGAGCCGCCAAAAGCAAGTCTCTTTTGCTGTGACCACCTATGTCAGCGAAGTGCGCATGGCCGTGCGCGCTGACTCGCCCGTCACCTCGTTCAAGCAGCTCGATGGCAAGACCGTGGCCGCCTCTGCAGGCACCACCGCCGTGCAATTGCTGCGCAAATATGCCCGCGACAACAGCGTGAATCTGCCCACACAGCTGGGCAAAGACCACTTTGAAAGCTTCATGATGCTGGAAGCAGGCCGCGCCGATGCCTTCGTGCTGGACGACAACCTGCTGGCTGGCGTGATTGCCAACTCCAAGGACCCCAAGGGCTACAAAATTGTGGGCGAAGTGCTGGGGGCTGAGCCTATTGCGCTGCTGTTTCGCAAAGATGACCCCGCCTTCAAAAAGGCTGTGGACGATGCCCTGGTCGGCATGATGAAGTCCGGTGAAGTGGCCAAGATTTATGACAAGTGGTTTGTACAACCCATTCCACCCAAGAACATGTCACTGAGCCTGCCCATGAGCGACACGCTCAAAGGCTTGCTGCAAGCACCGAACGACAAACCGCTGGAAGCCTACGCTTCGTAAGCCCACTGCACAAACGGCCTGCCCCGGTACATCCTTGGCAGGCCGTTGGTTTTTTGCAGACACCACGGCATAAAAATTGCAGCACCTCAGCCAAGCGCCAAGTGCCCTGCGGCATGAACACCATGCACCCAGGCCCCGCGCAACCACACTGCAAACACTGAAAGGAATTGCACCATGATGCAACGTCGCCACTTCATGCTCGGAAGCGCCGCAGCGCTGGGGCTGCCCGCCGTCTGGGCACAAAGCCCCTGGCCCCAGAAACCTGTACGGGTGGTGATCCCGTATGTCGCAGGCGGGGTGACGGACAGCGTGGGCCGCAAGCTCATGGACAAGATGGGCCACGTGCTGGGGCAAAGCTTTGTGGTGGAAAACAAGGGCGGCGCAGGCGGCACAGTGGGTATGGCCGAGGTGGCCAAGGCTGCGCCCGATGGCTACACGCTGGCACTCAGCGCCATCAGCCCACTGACGCTGTCGCCACACCTGATGAAGCTGTCGTACGACCCGTTCAAAGACATCATGGCCGTCGTACCCATGATGTATTCACCCGTCTATGTGCTGGCTACCACTGCCTTCAAGGGCAGCAGCTGGCAAGAGCTGATTGCACAGGCCAAGGCCAGCCCGGGCAGCATTCGGATTGCTACCTCGGGCGTGGGCTCTGTGGGGCACATCATGGTCGAGCAGATTCAGGCCAAGACCGGCGCGCAGTTCATCCATGTGCCTTACAAAGGCGTAGCGCAGACAGTGACCGATGCGGTGGGTGCACATTTTGAAATCATGCTGGGCAACCCGTTCCCCACGGTCAACAGCCTGATTGAACAAGGCAAGCTGCGCGTGCTGGCCACCACCGGTCCGCAGCGCGCGCCCAACCAGCCCAAAGCCGCCACATTGGCCGAGCTGGGAGTGCCCGAGGCCAACCTGACATCCATGTTCGGCTTCATGGCACCAGCAGGCACACCTGCAGCCGTAGTGGAAAAACTCAATGCCGTGGTGCAGCAGCAGGTGCAGACCCCAGAGATTCAGGAAATTTTGCAAGCCACCGACAACGTTGCCTTGCTGCAAGACAGTGCAGCCTTTGCTCAGTTGCTGCGCAAGGAAAGCGAAAATAACGCCGCCATCATCAAGAAAGCGGGCATCCGGCTTTGAGCGTTGTATAGGTCACATGCGCTGACAGCGCGGCTGCCGGCTGGATAGCAGCCTTATCGGCCAGGTGATGCGTTTGTTTTCACTCTGCTGCACCGGCATCCCCGCCTACTTTGGCTGGAGGATGAAAGCAGGCCCGCACCTCTGCGTGGCCCCCTTTCATCGCCAAGCACCTGAAACAGGGCGACTACGCTGCACATCCTTGGTGAAGTGTTTGCCATGCTCGCCACGCGATGCCTTCTTCGTGGTGTGCTGCTCCCAGGCCCTTCAGGATGGAGGCATTGAACACAGCGGCGTTCACAAATCAGCAAAAGGCGCAGCCCCCAGTCACAGTGCTGCAGCCATGCGTCAGCTTGCAGCCTCTGCGCTGCCTGGCGTCACCGTTTCTTGCACCTTTTGCGGCCATCCACCACCAAGCACCTTGAACAGCGTGGCCAGGGCAATCTGCCGCTGCGTAGCGGTCTCAATGAGTGACATACGGTTAGAGAAATCACTGCGCTGGGCATCGAGATACCGTAACTGGCTATCTACCCCACCCCGCCAGCGAGCCTCGGCAAGTCGAAGAGATGCCATGCCTGACTGGGCCAGTTGCTCACGTGCCACCTCTTCATGCCGCAAGGTATCGGTCGCAGCCAGCGCGTCAGCCACCTCGCGAAAGGCGGTCTGGACCGTGCCTTCATAGGCGGCCACTGCGCTATCGCGCCGCAGCGTTGCCAGGTCCAGATTGGCGCGGTTACGACCGCCATCGAAGATTGGCAAATAGATCTGCGGCATGAACGACCAAGCACGCTGACCACCAGAGAAAAGGTCCGACAGCTCAGCACTCGACGAACCGAATAGACCAGTGAGCGAAATGCGCGGGAAAAAGGCGGCACGCGCAGCCCCGATACTGGCGTTGCGGGCCTGCAACCGATGTTCGGCGGCTTTGATGTCAGGGCGATAGGTCAGCAGTTCAGAAGGCGCTCCCACCGCAATATCCTGAACCAGCAATGTCGAAGTGCCCGGGCTATCAGGCAGGGCAACCGCGGCATCACCGACCAGCAGCCCTAAAGCATGGCTGGACTGACGCACTTCCCGCTCAACGCGGGACAGTTCGGCCCTCGCCTGCGCAGCCAGCCCGACTGCATCCTGGTACTCCAGCGCCGTCGCAGCACCCGCCTCACGGCGATGCTTCATCAGCGTCAGGCCAGCTTCACGCGCCTTCAGGGTGCTGGATGTGAGTGACAACCGGTGCAGTGCACCATCACGTGTCACGTACGCCTGAATGACTTCAGACACCAGACTGATCTGCACGGAACGGGCGGCCTCTTCTGTCGCCAGATACTCCTGGAGCGCGGCGTCCGACAGGCTGCGAACGCGCCCCCACAGATCCAGCTCGAAAGCGGCAAGCCCTATTCCCGCCTGGTAGGAAGATTGCACCTGCGAATTACCGGTACTGCTCAGGTCTCCAGGGGTACGCTGCCGTGTCCCGTCTCCCTGTAATCCCACTGTAGGCAAGCGATCTGCGCGCTCGACACGATAGGTGGCGCGTGCGGCCTCCACATCCAGCAAGGTTTGACGCAAGTTGCGATTGTTCGCCAGGGACTGCGTGATCAAGCCGCGCAGCGTGTCATCGGTGACAAACGATTGCCACTGCACAGAAGCAGCCGCAGAAACTGCGGACACATCCGACGGGTTTTGCATGGTGCTCCACTGCGCAGGAAGATTCACATCTGGCCGCTGGTGTGCAGGGGCGAACGAGCAACCGGCCAAAAGCACACTCAAGGTGAGTACAGCCAAAGTTCCTGGCGTGCGATCAAGGTTCAATATTTTCATGTCGGTCAATCTCCTGCTGCATCCGCCGCAGGTTGGTGGGAGGTGGAAGTCGACGCGCTGGCTCCGGTCGACTTACGGCCTTGAAAGCGTGACAGCACCCATACGAAGAAGATCGGGACAAACAGCACACCCAACACCGTTGCCGTGAGCATGCCGCCAATCACCCCGGTGCCAATGGCACGCTGGCTGGCCGCCCCCGCCCCTGAAGCGATGGCCAACGGTACGACCCCCAAAATGAAGGCCAGCGAGGTCATCACAATCGGGCGAAAACGCAGGCGTGCAGCTTCGATGGCCGCTTCCGCCAAGCCCATGCCTTGCTCTCGCAGGCTCTTGGCAAATTCCACAATCAAAATGGCGTTCTTCGCGGCAAGGCCGATGATGGTGATCAGTCCCACCTTGAAGTACACATCGTTGGGCATGCCCAGGGCCGTCACAGCCAATACGGAGCCCAAGGCCCCCACTGGCACCACCAGCATCACTGCGGCAGGAATGGCCCAGCTCTCATACAAAGCCACCAGCAGCAGAAATACCACCAGGAATGACAGCGCAAGCAGCACTGGAGCCTGCGCACCGGCAGAGCGCTCCTGCAGGGACAGTCCGGTCCACTCGTAGCCAATACCCGGTGGCAATTCACGCATGAAGCGCTCTAGTTCTGCCATGGCCTCCCCGGTACTGCGTCCAGGGGCAGCATCGCCCGAGATCTTGAAGGCCGGATAACCGTTGTAGCGTGCAATCTGCACGGGGCCGGTTTCCCAGGCGGTCGTTGCGAAAGCAGACAACGGCACCTGCTTGCCATGTGCATTCGGCACATGCAAGGTAAGCAAGGATTCTGGTGTCATGCGGCTGGCCATGTCTGCCTGCACGACCACACGCTGCAAGCGCCCTTGATTGGCAAAGTCCGCCGCCACAGCTGAACCATAGGCTGTTGAGAGGGCCGCGCTGATGGTGCCGTAGTTCACGCCCAGTGCTTCTGCCTTCTCGCGGTCGATGTCCAGACGCAGCTGGGGCGCATCCTGCAGGCCTTCCATCATGGCGTAGAGGAACATGGGTGAGGTGTTGGCCTGTTGCAGCAGCTTGTCACGTGCCGCAGTCAGTGCTTCACGACCCACGCCACCACGGTCTTGCAGCCGCAGCGCAAAGCCACTGGCATTGCCCAGACCTTCGATGGGCGGAGGGGACACGGCCATGACAGTGGCGTCGGTCATGCCCGCGAAGTGCGCATTGAATGCAGCCACCTCATCGTCGGCAGATTGACCGGCGCCGCGTTTGGACCAGTCTTTGAGCACCGGGAAGCTGATGGCCGCGTTTTGACCGGTGCCTGAGAAGCTGAATCCCATCACGGTGGCCGTGGACTCGGTGGCCGAGCGTGAAAGCAGGTACTCATCAATCGACTTCACAACCCGCTCGGTACGCACATGCGTCGCACCTGGGGGCAGTTGCACGTCAACGATGTAGTAGCCCTGATCTTCGGAAGGAACGAACGATTCGGGCAGCCGGGTGTACACAAATGCAAGCAGACCGACGACGGCCAGATACACAAGCATGTACCGTCCGCTGCGTTGCACCAGGCGCGTATTGAGCCATGTGTAGCGCTCAGTCAGCGCCCCAAAATTGCGGTTGAACCAGCGAAAGAAACCGCGTTTCTCGTCATGGTGACCAGCAGGAATGGGTTTGAGCAGCGTAGCGCACAGTGCGGGCGTCAGGGTCAGCGCCAAAAAGCCTGAGAACAGAATGGAAACAGCCAGCGACAGCGAGAACTGTTGGTAGATCACGCCCACCGATCCACTCATGAAGGCCAGCGGCAAGAACACGGCCGACAGCACCAGCGTAATGCCCACAATGGCACCCGAGACCTGCCCCATCGCCTTGATCGTTGCTTGCTTGGGGGGCAGACCTTCATGGGCCATGATGCGTTCAACGTTTTCCACCACCACAATGGCATCGTCCACCAAGATACCGATGGCCAGCACCATGCCAAACATCGTCATCATGTTGACGGAAAAACCCAGCGCATACATTACCGCCAACGTGCCTGCCAGGCACACCGGCACCACGATGGCGGGAATGGTGGTGTAGCGAAAGTTCTGCAGGAACAAGAACATCACAACGAACACCAGCAAGGCGGCTTCCACCAATGTCTGAATGACCTTGCTGATCGCCACATCCACGAACAGCGATGTGTCGTAAGGCACGGCATATTCGATGTCGGCGGGGAAGTCTTTGGACAACTCTGCCAGACGTGCCTTGACGGCTTCCGCCGTCTGCAGTGCATTGGCCCCTGGTGCCAACTGCACAGCGGCACCCACAGCCTTTTTGCCGCTCTCCAGCATCTCGAAACTGTAGTCCTGTCTGCCGACATCGATCCGAGCTACCTGACTCAATGTGACCTGTGAGCCGTCTGGATTGGCGCGCAGCACGATTCGCCCAAATGCTTCGGGCGATTCCAGCATGCCTTGCACGGCAATCGTGGCCGACAGCTCCTGCTCGGCCGAGCCCGGGCGTGCACCAAAGCTGCCAGCTGGCACCTGTACGTTTTGCGCTGCAATCGCCGTGTTGACATCGGCAATCGACAAGCCATAACCCAGCAACTTTTGCGGATCGACCCAGATCCGCATGGCGGCCTCGGCAGCAAAGAACTGCACTTTCCCCACGCCCGGCAGACGCCTGACTTCAGGGTTGATCTTGCGCGCAGCGTAATCGGCCAGACCCACGACATCCTTGGTGGAATGGCTGTCCTTGTAGGCCAAGGTATAGATCATCAGGAAGCCGGAGCTGGCCTGCTCAATCTGCAAGCCTTGCTGTGTCACCTCGCGCGGCAGGCGCGACTCCGCCTTCTTGATGCGGTTTTGCACATCAACCTGTGCCTGGTTGGGATCAGTACCTGGTGCGAAGGTGGCTGTGATCTCGGCCATCCCCGAAGAGCTGCTGGACGATTCGTAGTACATCAGCCCTTTAGAGCCATTGAGCTCCTCTTCGATCACACTGGTGACCGAGTCGACCAGCGTTGATGCTGAAGCACCGGGATAGGTGGCGGAAATCGTTACCTGTGGCGGTGCCACGGTCGGGTACTGCGAGACCGGCAGTGCGGGGATGGCCAGCAAGCCAGCCAGTGTGATGAAAATGGCGACCACCCACGCGAAGTTGGGGCGATCGATAAAGAAACGGGGCATGTCAGGTCCTAGGGCACGTGAATATTCAGCACAGAGCGGTCGCAATCTACGACCCGTGCGTGGACATTCACGTCAAATGCAAAAGCTGGAGGGACTGGGGGCCGACCTCAGACCGTTTTGGCGGCAGGCGCCAAGGTGGTCGATGCAGCGGGCAATGTCGGTGCGGCTGGAGGTGCTCCATCTTTTTCAGTCACCTTCACCTTGGTGCCGGGCGCTGCGTTGCCGCCAACCACCACGCGGTCTGCGGCCTGCAGACCCTGGGTGATGTGCCACTGCGCACCGTACATGGCACCCGTGTGCACGGGCCGAGACTGCACCACATCGTCGGAGTCAATCACCAGCACCTGCGCACTTCCATCAGCGCTGCGTTGCACAGCACGCTGCGGCACCAAAATGGCTTTCGGGTCCGTGCCTTGTGCCGTGCTGACTCGCACATACATGCCGGGCAGCAGCATGCCGTCGGCATTGGGGAACTTGCCGCGCAGCAGCACCTGCCCGGTCCCCTGATCGACAGAGATATCGGAGAACAGCAGTCGCCCTTCACGCTCCTGCCCCGAACCTTCCACCTTGAGCGTGATGCGGTCACTGGCATCACCCGTTTTCTGCCCAGCGACAGCAACTGCTCGCAATTGCTGGGCATCGCCCACGGGCTGTCTGAAGTCGGCGTACACCGCGCTAATTTGCTGGATGGTGGCCAATGGCGTGGCTTCGTTCTGGCCCACCAGAGCGCCTTCGGTCACTTGCGCACGCCCGATACGGCCTGCAATCGGGGCTGTCACTGTGGCGTAGGAAAGGTTCAGTCGCGCAATCTCTACTTCGGCCTGCGCCGACTGGCGCTCGGCCTGTGCTGACTTCAGGACAGTCTGGGCGGCATCAAACTCTTGCTGACTCACGGCCTCAATCACAGCCAGCGGCGTATAGCGCTTCACCACCGCCTGGGCATCAGCCAGCGCAGCTTCAGCTCGCGCAAGTCCGGCCTGCGCACGCGACAAGGTGGCTTTGAACGGTGCAGGATCGATCTGAAACAAGACCTGACCCGCTTTCACATCCGCCCCCTCCTCAAAGTTTCGACTCAGCACGATGCCTGCCACCCGAGCCCGCACTTCCGCCACCCGCGCGGCCTCAATGCGGCCAGGCAATTCACTGGTCAGAGTGAGGGCGCGAGGCTGTACGGTCACAGTCTCCACCACTGGGATGGGCCGCTCCCCGCCCCCTTCAAGGCCCTTGCCACAGGCAGAAAGTGTGACGGCTGCCAGCAGGGTAAGAGGCAGCAAAAGCCGGTTGTTGTGGTTGGAGGTGGACATCACGACGCCTTCGAAAGCATGAGTTTGCAAGGGTGTGCATGATGATTAAAAACACCAAATGAATCAATAAAGTTTCAGATAGACCTTTTGGAATCCAATGAATCGGTGATTTCAGGCAAAGATGAAACTTTTGTGATTCAATTGAAGAAAATTTTTCTCAGAAAGAAGTCAATCTCTCAATGACTGCCCACACCTCCATCGAAGCCGACGACTCCCGAATGCTTGCTGCATTGGCGCTGGCCTTGGTGGATCATCCGCGAGCCACGTTGCAGGAGTTGGCAAAAGCAGCCGGTATCAGCAAGGCCACGCTGTATCGTTTCTGCCGCACACGCGAGCAGTTAATTGAGCGTTTGGCCACCCGGGCGATTCAAGCGCTGGATCTAGCGACCGATGATGCCAATCTGGAGACCGATCCTCCTGCACAGGCATTGCGCAAGCTGATTGCACGCCACTTGGAGCATCGGGAGCTCACAGCGTTTCTGACCTACTACTGGAACGATATCGCCCGCCATATGCCAGTGGAAAGCATCGAAAAGTGCGAACAGCGAATGGATGCATTCTTTTTACGCGGTCAGCAGGCAGGCGTGTTCCGCATTGACATCACGGCAGCCACGCTGTCGGAGTTGTGGTTCAGCATTTTTATCGGGCTGGTCGATGCCGAACGCCGAGGGCGCATGGCACGCACCGGACTGGCACATATCGTTGAAACCACATTTCTGCGCGGTGTGTCAGCCACCTGACGGCACCTGGGACTGCGCCTAGACGTAGGCTATGCGTGGGCATCCATGTTCGAACAACAGGCCACGTTGATCGACAGCCCTGCACTTTTTCAGCGCTGAAAAATCAGCGATCTCTCGCCTTTTGTCAGCAGCAACCCGAGTTGCTAAGCTTTTTCAAACTTGCCGCACGCACGCAACCCCTTCATACCCCCCAAGGCCATGCAGCACGGCCTTCCAGATACGGGGGTTGCGTAGCTGCACCGGCAGCTTCCTTTTTTATGGTTTGACTGCAGCCGCCATGAAGCTTTGGGCGGCCTCTTGCAGCCAGCCCCGAAACGCCTGCAGCGGCGGGTAGCCCGCACGGCTGGTGGGCCAGGCCAGGTAGTAGCGCTCGGCACTTTCTACTTCGGGTAACTGCGGCAAGGCACGCACCAGCTCACCACTTTGCAGCTCACGCTCAATCAAGAACTTGGGCAGCAACGCCACGCCAACACCTGCAGTGGCCGCCTGCGCTGCGGTAGCAAACTGGTCAAACAACATGCCCTGAATTTCGGTGACATGGCAGCCCTGGTGGTCAAACCAGCGCCGCCACGCATCTGGGCGCGACACCAAGTGCAAAAGCGGCGCACGCAGCAAGTCCTGCGGCTGGGCAAACTGGTGCTGTGCCCACACACCGGGGCTGCAGGCGGGCACCACGGTTTCACTCATCAAAAACTCCAGCTCCGCCCCGGGCCAGTGCGGCAGGCCAAAGTGGATGCCAGCGTCTACCGCCTCGAGCTGGAAATCAAACTGCGACAGCCGCGTGGTCAGGTTGATGGTGATGCCGGGGTGCGCACTGAAAAACTGCGGCAGGCGCGGCGCCAGCCAGCGTGTGCCAAAAGTGGGCAGGATGGCCAGATTGAGGCTGCCGCCCTGTGGGTTGGTGCGAAAACCCAGGGTGGCATTGGAAATACGCATGAGCGCGCCGCGAATCTCCAGCGCATAGGCCTGCCCTGCAGGGCTGAGGCGCACGGTCTGGCGCTCGCGCACAAACAGCTCGGTACCCAGCCGCTCTTCCAGCGCCCGGATCTGCCGGCTGACGGCGCTTTGCGTCAGATGCAGCTCCCCCGCAGCAGCCGTAAAGCTCTGGTGGCGGGCCGATGCCTCAAAAGCGCACAGCAAGGACATGGGCGGTAAAAAACGGCGGGACAGCTGCATGGAACGGGTACTCAAAGTCTGAAGGCACACAGTCATTCCAAAAAGGTATGACCTGCGTACCAGATTATCGTTTGACCAAAGTCAATACTGATCGCACCATGCACTGCGAATAGGGATGCGGGCATACGTATTTACACGGTGCATGCACCCTGCCCCCCACTTTTACGCATTCGACTGTCATGAGCGCTACGCATCAACCCACGCCCGCCTTTGTCTCCAGCAACGAAATCCGCACTCGCTTCTCGCGTGCCATGTCCGAGATGTACCGCAAAGAGGTGCCGCAGTACGGCAGCCTGATCGAGCTGGTGGCCGATGTGAATGCCCAGACCCTGCAGACAGACCCCAGCCTGCGCGCACAGATGGAGCGCACGGGTGAGCTGGAGCGTCTGGATGTGGAGCGCCACGGCGCCATCCGCGTAGGCACACCCCAGGAGCTGTCGACCCTGCGTCGCCTGTTTGCCGTCATGGGCATGGAGCCCGTGGGTTACTACGACCTGTCGGTCGCGGGCGTGCCCGTGCACTCCACGGCGTTTCGCCCCGTGAACGATGCAGCGCTGCTGGCCAATCCGTTTCGCGTATTCACCTCGCTGCTGCGTCTGGAGCTGATTGCCGACCCTGCCCTGCGCCAGCAGGCCAGCGATATTTTGGCGCGCCGCAACATCTTTGCCCCTGAAGCGCTGGCACTGATTGCCCGCGCAGAAGCCGATGGCGGCCTGAACGACGCCGATGCCAACCGCTTTGTGCAGGCTGCGCTGGAAACCTTCCGCTGGCACAGCGATGCCACGGTAGATGCCGCTACCTACGACGCCTTGCAAAAAGCCCACCGCCTGATTGCCGATGTGGTGTGCTTCAAAGGCCCGCACATCAACCATCTGACCCCGCGCACGCTGGACATTGATGCCGCGCAGGACGGCATGCCCGCACGCGGCATGGACGCCAAGGACGTGGTCGAAGGCCCTCCGCGCCGTGCCTGCCCCATCTTGTTGCGCCAGACCAGTTTCAAGGCCCTCAAAGAAGCCATTCGCTTTACCGATGCCGCCGACACCAGCAACGGCGCGCACACCGCCCGTTTTGGGGAGATTGAGCAACGCGGCGTGGCCCTGACCCACAAGGGCCGTGCGCTGTACGACGAACTGCTGGCCCAGGTGCGCAGCATGGGCAGCGCTGGCAGTGCCGCCCCCGACTACACCACGCGCCTGCAGCAGGCGTTTGCACAGTTTCCTGACACACACACGGCCCTGCGCAACCAGGGGCTGGCTTTCTACCGTTACACGCTGAGCGCGCAAGGGCAGGCCCAGGCAGAAACGCTGGACAGCAACGCCGACCTGGAAGTCCTGATTGCCCAAGGACTGGTGCATGCCGAGCCCATCACCTATGAAGACTTTCTGCCAGTCAGCGCAGCGGGCATCTTCCAGTCTAATCTGGGTGGTGACGAGCAAAAGCACTATCAGGCCAATGCCGCCCAGCAAGTGTTTGAAACCGCACTGGGCGCACAGGTGCACGACGAAATCGCTTTGTACGCCGACGCGCAGGCACGTTCCATGGCCGCAGTACGCGCTGCACTGACTGGGGTGGCTGCATGAGCATGTGGACCGCAGACACTCTGGCGCAGGCCCTGTTGCCGCTGGTGGGCGAACGCGGCCTGCTGCAAGGCAGTGACATGGCCAGCTACGAGCAAGGTGCCCGCTACGGCCAGGGCAAGGCCTTGTGCGTGGTACGCCCGGCGAATGTGCAAGAAGTGCAGGCCGTGGTGCGCTGGTGCGCCACACACCACATTGCGCTGGTGCCGCAAGGTGCCAATACGGGTCTGGTTGGCTCCAGCACCCCTGACGACAGCGCCACGCAGGTGGTGCTGTCCACCAGCCGCCTGCGCAATGTGTGCGAAGTGGATGCCGCCAACCGCAGCGTGACGGTGGACGCGGGCATCACGCTGCAGGAGCTGAACGAAAAGCTGGAGCCGCATGGCCTGTGGTTTCCGATTGACCTGGGTGCCAATCCATCGGTGGGCGGCATGGTGGCAGCCAACACTGGCGGCACGCGCCTGATTCGCTACGGCGATGTGCGCCACAACCTGCTGGCGCTGCAAACCGTGCTGCTCAACCCGCAGGGTGAGGTGCTGGACATGGGCCGTGCCTTGCGCAAGGACAACACGGGGCCCGACCTCAAACAGCTGTTTGTGGGCACCTCAGGCGCAGGTGCCATCATCACCCGCGCCACGCTGGAGGTGCACCGCAAGCCCCAGCAATCGGCCACCGCCCTGGTGGTGCCCACCTCGGACGAAGCCGTACTGCAACTGCTGCAGGCGCTGGAGCGCGATCTGGGTGACTACCTGAGTGCCTTTGAAGGCCTGTCTGGCCACGCCATGCAGGCAGCCATTGACCATGTGCCCAATCTGCGCAACCCCTTTGCCCCCGAGCCTGCGCCCGACTTTGCCATCCTGATTGAGCTGGAAGCGGCCAGCAGCAAGGCCTACACCGGGCTGGACCTGCAGGACACACTGAACCTGTTCCTGCAAGACCAGTTTGAGCAAACGATTGACAACGCCGTGATTGGCAACGGCCATGAGCTTTGGCACCTGCGCCACAGCATCAGCGAAGGTGCACGTGCACTGGGCAAACCGATTGCGTTTGATGTATCGGTACCCCGCTCGCGCATTATGGATTTTTGCCGCGCTGCGCGCGCCGTGGTTGCACAGGACTTTCCGTTCCTGCACGTAGTGGACTTTGGCCATATTGCCGACGGTGGCGTGCACTTCAATGTGATCTGGCGCAGCGATGCCAGCCAGACCTACGACCCCGCCGTGGTCAGCGCACTGCGCGATCGCATCTACGCCATGGTGGTGCAGGACTTTGCAGGCAGCTTCAGCGCCGAGCATGGCGTGGGCCCGCACAACGTTGCCTACTACCGCCAGTACACACCGCCACCGGCACGCCGACTGGCGCAGGGCCTGCGCCAGCTGATGGACCCGCAGCAACTGTGCGGCACCGTAGATTTTGGCGACAACAGCGCCACAGCTTAGAGCGCCGCACACCATTCAGCCAAAGCTGGGTGTCCGCGGTTTTTAAGCATTTCGCACATTCCGGGGCCGGTGCTCACACTGGCCTTTTTTACGCCTTCACTTCATTTTTGACGACCATGACAACCACCGCTGCACCTCTGGCTGCCTTCACGGCGTTGTTTGCTGAGCCTGCCGGATCGCCAATCCGGGAGCTGTTTCCGTACCTGAGCCGCCCCGGCATGATCTCTCTGGCCGGGGGCTACCCGTCCACCAGTTTGTTTGACGCCCAAGGGCTGGCCCAGGCCGCCACCCATGCCATGGCACAAGGTGCCAGCGCTTTGCAGTACGGCGCCACCGAAGGCTTGCCCGCGCTGCGCGAAGCCCTGGCACAGCAAGCCCGCGACCGGGGCATGCAGGCCAGCGCTGCCGATGTGCTGGTCACCACCGGATCGCAGCAGGCGTTTGACCTGCTGGTGCGCGTACTGATTGAGCCGGGCGACACCGTGCTGGTAGAGGTGCCCGCCTACCCCGCCACCCTGCAGGCACTGCGCCTGGCGCAAGCCCATATCGTGTCCATCCCCATGGACGAACATGGCCTGCAAACCGACGCACTGGCCCAGCTGCTGGCCGATCTGCCCGCAGCGCAGCGCCCCAAGCTGCTGTACACCGTGCCCAATTTTTCCAACCCGCGTGGCACGCTGCTGTCGGCACAGCGGCGCACTGCGCTGGTGGAGCTGGCATTGCAATACGGTTTTTGGATTGCCGAAGACGATCCCTATGGCGAACTGCGCTTTGACGCCGCCAATGGCCAGCCTGTCACCGTGCCCGACACCTTGCGTGCCGTGGCGCAAACGCTGGCAGCACCGGGCCACAACCCGGTGATCTATCTGTCCAGCCTGTCTAAAACAGTGGCCCCAGCGCTGCGCGTGGGCTGGATGCTGGCAGATGCCACCATGCAGCGGCGCTGCACCGTGGCCAAGCAAACCGTGGATTTGTGCACCTCTCCGCTGGCGCAGATGGTGGCGGCCAGCTATCTGCAAAGTGGCCGCTATGCAGGCACGGTGCAGCGTGCGCGCCAGGAATACCAGCGCCGCATGCAGGCGCTGGTGCAAGGCTTGAATGCCTTGCCCGGCCAGCCGATTTGCTGCAGCACGCCCGCAGGTGGCATGTTTGTATGGGCACAGATCGACCGCACCCTCGACCCCCAGCGCCTGTTTGATGCAGCGGTGAGCCAGTCGGTGGTGTATGTGCCGGGCAAGGCGTTTTACCCCAGCCAGCCCGACATTCACACCCTGCGCATGTCCTTTGCCGCCCCCGAGGTGCCGCAGATTGAACAAGCGGTGCAGCGTCTGGCACAGGCCGTGCAGCAGGTGCGCAGCTAAAGTGTGGGGCGCGTGCTGCACCGCGCCAGCATGCCGCATGCATGAGGCATGCTGGCGACAACACCCAGCGTCCAGCAGTCAGTAAAAGGCACTGCCACGGCACGCCCATGCTGGCCCCCGCCGCTGCCAGCGCGTGGTGGCAAACTCATATGCGCAGAGGCCGCCCCCCCACACGCTGATGCCTTGCACCAACAACCGCAGCCATGTTTTCTACAATCGTGCCTTTGCAGCAGGGCGCGCTGCGCTCTCCAACTTCTTTCTTTTTGTATGCAACCCACCCCCACAGAACCCGTCAACGCCCAGAAACAGCGCCGCGGCCTGACACGCATGTGGCATGCCGCACGCTATTCCCTGGACGGGCTGCGGGCTGCGTGGCAAGAAACCGCGTTCCGCCAGGAAGCGCTGGCGGCCATGGTGCTGGTGCCTGCTGCGTTCTGGCTGGGCCAGACGTGGCTGGAGGCCGCCGTGCTGGCTGCCGTGGTGGTACTGGTGCTGGTGGTGGAGCTGCTGAACAGCGGCATCGAAGCGGCCATTGACCGCATGGGCCCCGAATGGCATGCCTTGTCCAAAAAAGCCAAAGACATGGGCAGCGCTGCGGTGCTGCTGAGCCTTTTGCTGTGCATGGGGATTTGGCTGGCGGCGCTGTGGCAGCGCTTTGCGCACTAAACTTGGGTGCGCTGGCACGCAGGTGCCGCATTGTTTTTTTATCTCTCTATCTCTGAAGGCTCCGCCCCGTGTTCACCGGCATCATTCAAGCCGTGGCAAGCATTGCCGCGCTGCACGATCAGGAAGGTCTGCGCACCTTCACCATGGAATTTCCAGAAGGCTTTTGCCAGGACCTGGCCATTGGCGCCAGCGTTTCGCACGATGGTGTCTGCCTGACGGTGACCGAGCTGCTCTCACCCACCCGCGCCACGTTCGATGTCATGCTGCAAAGCCTGAACATCACCACGCTGGGCCGCTACCAGGTGGGCGATGTGCTCAACGTTGAGCGCGCCGCCAGAGACGGCGCAGAGATTGGCGGACACCCCCTGTCTGGCCACGTGGATTTCACCGCGCCGGTGCTGGAGGTGCTGAGTACCGAGACCAACCACAAGATACGTTTTGGCATTCCTGAGGCATTCCGCCCCTACGTGTTTGCCAAAGGCTATATCGCCATCAACGGTGCCAGCCTGACGGTGGCCGAGGTCGACCGCAAGCAAGGCTGGTTTGAGGTGTGGCTGATTCCCGAAACCCTGCGCATGACGGTGTTTGGCCACAAGCGTGTGGGTGACGAGGTGAACATCGAGATCGAGCGCAGCACGCAGGTGGTGGTGGACACGGTGCGCGAAACCGTAGAAGCCAGCCTGGGCCGCTTGAAGCCTGTGCTGGAAGCGCTGCTCCAGGAAAAAGGCCTGAGCCTGGATGACTTTGTAGACGTACCAAAACTATCGAAATAAGAGCTTATAGCACTTACACACCAAGGACTTCAGATATAAAACTATCTGAAGTCCTTTTCAAATAAGCGCTTCAAGATATCAACTTCACCTGCACACTTCAGCCGCTGGCCACCTTCAGGCACGTCATGCCTGCAGGAGTGACTGGCCTCGCTGTTCAATTTCTTCGTATTTCAACGCGGCCAGATGCTTGAGCGCCAGCGTGCTGGCATCACCCAGCCGCTGGGCAGCAGCTTGCAGGAGAGGCTGCTTTTCAATGAAACGGGCAAAAGCAGCTGCGTCATAGGTGAACGGCTGGCCATCCAGCGCATCCAGCAATCGCAGCAGCATCAAATTACCTTGCCGTGCGCGGTGAACCGTACGCTCCATGCGCCACAGCGCAAAGCACGCCATGGCCGCTGGCAGCACCAGCCCCAGCACACCAACGTCCGGGGTGGTAAAGGCCTGGTACATCACATACACCATCGCCAGCACGATCACACCAAACAGCGTGGCAATCGCGTAATGGCGGCGAGCAATCCGGTCCTGGTGCGCAATGGCACTGCGGGCAAACGCCGCAGGTTGCTCCAGCATGGTGCGCACACCGCGCGGCAAATCGTTGCCGTGCGATTGCTTGGCCAGCGAAAGCACGATGTAAATCTGCTCCACATCCGACGGCTCAAGGAATGCCTCAAAGCTGTCACTGGCGGAGATGGGGGATGTAGATCGGGACATGGAACAAGCAGGCACTGAAGGAGTGCGCAACTCTACAGGCTTCGCTCCATGGCGGCCATAGCTGCCGCGAAAGGCAGCCATTGACATACAGCTTCAGTGACTTGCGCCCCATACGGTGCGCCCACCTGCTAGTGCTAGAGTTAGTGCTGGTACTAGTTCCAGGCAGGGCGCAGCCTTTACTGCGTGTTCAGTCCACTGTCTCCAGCGCCCGCTGCGGCCATGTCCCAGCCGCCGCCCAACGCTTTGTACAGCGACACATGGGCCTGCAGATGTGCCAGCCGCAATTGCACGGCCACATCTTGTGCGGCGTACAGCGTGCGCTGGGCATCGAGCAGCGTCAGCAAACTCTCGGCCCCAGAGCGGTAGCGCGTTTCCGCCAGGCTCAGTGCCTTGCGCGCCTGCGCCAGCTCTTCGGATTGCGCCTCGGCCTGCGCCTGCACACCGGTGACGGCATGCAGCGCCAGCTGAACATCGGCAAATGCCTCAATGATGGTTTTGCGGTACGTAGCCAGCAGTTCTTCGCGCTGTGCCATGGCCAGTTCATTGCCAGCTGCCAGCCTGCCCGCATCAAAAATAGGCGCAGTCAATCCGGCTGCCAGTGCATACAGCGGGTTGTCAAACATGCGTTGCCAGCGGTCGCCCCCCGTACCCACACTGCCCGTCAGCGTCAGGCGGGGCAGCATGGCGGCACGGGCCACTTGTACGTTGGCCTGGGCTGCGGCCAGCTGCGCCTCAGCCCGTGCAATGTCTGGGCGGCGTACCAGCAGCTGGGCTGGCACACCCACCCCCACAGCAGGCATCTGCAGCCCCAGCAAGCTGGTGGTCACCACATCGGCCCCTCCCGCCTGCCCCAGCAACGTGGCAAGCGCAGCCTGCGCATCCAGTGCCTGCTGCTGCAGCGCCAGGAAACTGCGGCGCTGGCTGGCCACCAAGCCCTTTTGCTGCGCCAGCTCCAGCGCAGATGCGGCCCCGGCGCGCGCTCTGGATTCCACCAGTTGCACCAGCCGCTCGGCACTTTGCAGATTCAGCCGGGCAATATCCACCCGTTCATGCAAAGCCACGCTGTGCAGCCATGCCTGAGCGGCCCCTGCGGTGACCGTCAGCTGCACGGTGTCGCGGTCAAACACACTGGCTTTCCAAGCAGCCTGGGCTGCATCACGGCCCGCACGGTTCTTTCCCCAAAAATCCACCTCATAGCTGGCTGACAGCGAGGCGGTGAAACGGTTTTGCGCTGTATCTCCCCCGTCGCTCAGCGATTTGTTGCGGGTGGCGTTCATGCCGCCGTTCACCTCTGGCAGCAAAGCGGCTCCGGCCTGATTCCAGCGCGCCGCCGCCTGGCGCACACGTGCTGCGGCCTCTGCCACGCTCCAGCTCTGTATCTGCGCACGATCCACCACGCTATCGAGCTCGGCGCTGCCAAAGCTGCGCCACCAGTGCTGGCTCACCGCAGCGTCGGCTTCAGTGGCAGTCGCCGCCTGCGGCCATTGCTTCGGCAAGGCAGGCGCTGGCTGCGCGGCATCCATCGCAGGCGCCGCACAGCCCCCTAGTACCAGCGCCGCGCCCCACACAGCCACTGACTTATGCACACCCATTTTTATTCTCCTGCCAATGCCCGCACGGGGTCTAAACGCGCAGCCGTCTTGGCAGGCATGTAACCAAAAATCAAGCCCGTAATGACGGCACACGCAAACGCGCCCACCATGGCTCGCACTGAAAACACCACGGGAACCCCAGCCACAATCAACACCACGCCCACTGCCAGCCCCACCAGCAAACCAACGGCACCGCCCACCAAGGTCAGCAGGCTGGCTTCGGTCAGAAATTGCCGCAGGATGTCGCGCTGGCGAGCGCCCACAGCCATGCGAATGCCAATTTCACGCGTGCGCTCCTTGACGGTCATCAGCATCACATTCATCACACCAATGCCGCCAACCACCAGGGAGACGGCCGCAATCAGGCCCAGCATCATGGTCATGCTCTTGCGGGTAGCGGCTTCTGCCTGAATGCGTGCCGCCGCATTGCCAATGCCGAAATCCTCACGCCCGCCATGGCGAGCCAGCAGCAACTGGCGCATCGCGTTTTCTGCGGCATGCACCTGCCCGGATGACATGGCTTCAATCACCACATAGTCGGGCTGCGTCTGGCTCTGGTAGACCCGTGCCCGGCCCGAGCGGTAGGGAATGAACACCATGTCGTCATAGTCCTGCGCGCCAGAATCTGCGCCGCGCTCACTCATCACACCAATCACCTCGAAAGCCGAATTGCCAATGATGAGCTGGCGCCCCAGCGGATGGGGTTCATCCGGGAAAAAGTGCAACCGCGCCTTGTGCCCCAGCACCACCAGCGGGGCCAGGTCCTGGTCCTCAGCGTCGGTGTAGTAGCGACCAAGGGCCACGGGCCAGTGGTGCACTGCGGGCATTTCCTCGCTGGCCGCAAAAGCGTAAATCTGCTTGTCGGCGCTGCCATAGCGCACGGTAATGGGGTCACCGATGACAGGCAGAACCCGGCGAATGTCTGGCAGCTCGCGCACGGCCTCCAGGTCCTCCTCGGTCAGATTGCCTGCAGGCCCGCCCGTGGCCGGTGGCTTGCTGCCCATGTACAAAATGGCGGTTCCCATCGTCCCCATGCGCTCCATGACCTGGCGGCGCGCACCCTCGCCAATGGCCAGCATCACGATCACTGAAGCCACGCCAATCACAATCCCCAGCAAGGTCAGGCTGGTGCGGGCACGGTTGGTGTGCATGCCACGCCAGGCGCTGCGTGCGGCCTCCATGAGGTCGGCCCACCAGCTGGCACTGCTGCTGTCCGTGGCTGCAGGAAAGTGCGGCAAGGCTGGCATCGGTGCGCCCTCTGGCGCAGGACAAGCATCTGGCGCATGCGCTGCCTGGCTGTCGCTCACCACGCTGCCATCCCGGATTTCAATCACACGCCGCGCCTGCGCAGCCACTTCACGGTCATGGGTGATCAGCAAGATGGTGTGGCCGGCATCGGCAAGCTCACCCAGCAAAGCCATCACCTCGGCACCGCTGTGCGAATCCAGCGCGCCCGTCGGCTCGTCAGCCAAGATGATGCTGCCGCCATTCATCAGCGCCCGTGCAATCGACACGCGCTGCTGTTGCCCGCCTGAAAGCTGGTGGGGGCGGTTGTTCAACCGCTCCTGCAGCCCCAGCCTTGCCAGCAAGCTGGTGGCGCGCTGCGCACGCTCTTCTTTGGACAGCCCGGCATAGACGGCTGGCATTTCCACGTTTTCGTGCGCTGTCTCGCTGGCAATCAGGTGGTAGCCCTGAAACACAAAACCAAAAGCCTCGCGGCGCAGCCATGCCAGCGCATCGGCATCCAGCCCTGCAACATCCTGCCCCTGAAAGCAGTAGGTGCCGCTGCTGGGCCGATCCAGACACCCCAGAATGTTCATGAGTGTGGATTTACCTGACCCCGAACTGCCCACCACCGCCACAAACTCGCCCGCATAGATGTCCAGATCAATGCCACGCAATACGGTGACCTCGGGCTGCCCTGTTGCAGCACCACCGTAGTGCTTGCAGATGCCGCGCAGAGAGATCAGTGGCGCAGCAGTCTCCGTCGTCGTCGCTACAGCAGGTTCTGAGGAGGGCGTGCTGTCATGCGCTGCATTCACCATTGCAGCCACCGCAGCGCGCTATCGGTGGTGCTCTGGCCGGTCACCACTTGCTCGCCTTCTTTCAGGCCTTCCAGTATTTGCACCTGGTGCCGGCTGCGCACGCCCACACGCACCTGCCGGGGCTCAGGCTGGTGCTTGGCGTTCAGCACCTGAGCCACATATGCACCACTGTCTCCATCGCTTTTCAAAGCGATCAATGGCACAGCCAAGGCACCTTCTGCACGGGCTGTCACAAATACCACCTGTGCCGTCATCTGCGGCATCAGCTCGGCGTCCAGATTGTCCACATCAAATAGCACGGTGTAAGCCACGGCCTTGGTGGCGGGCACGGGCACGCCTGTGCTTGCCCCCGCCGGTGCAGTACTGGCCGATGGCGCTGGCAATATCTGGCGCACCTGACTGCTCCAGCGGCGAGGTTTGTCTTGATCAGCACTGCCCAGTGTGGTGAAGTACACCGGCATATCCTCTTTGACACGGCGCACATCGGCCTCAGACACATCGGTCCACACGGTCATGGCCGTCAGGTCAGCAATGCGCAAAATGCTCGGTGTCTGGTATGTGGCATTGAGCGTTTGCCCCTCGCGGGCATCCACCGCAACGACGGTGCCTGTCATGGGGGCATAAATGCGCGTGTAGCTCAGCCTGACTTCGTCGGCCTTCAAGGTGGCCTGTGTCTGCGTGATTTGCGCCTTGAGGTGTTCAATACGCGCTGCAGCACCCGCCAGTTGCGCCTGTGCAATCTGCAGATCTTCCTCGCGTGTGGCGCCATCACGGGCCATCTGCTGCTGGCGCGACCATTGCTGCTGGGCCAGCCGGTGCTGCGCTTGCTGCTCAGCCAGCTGGGCGCTCAGCCCTGCCAAAGAAGCACGGCCTGCATCTACCGTGGCCTTTTGCACACTGGGATCAATCTCCACCAGCAGTGCCCCTTTTTGTACCTGGGTGCCCGGCGTCACCAGCAAACGCGTGATCTGACCGGAAACCTGCGCCCCCACATCCACATAGCGACGCGGCTGAACCATACCGATGGCGGTGACTGTGGCCTCCACCTCACCGCGCGTCACCGCGGCGCTTTGGTACGTTGTAATGGGGCGACTGGCCAACCACAGCATGACACCCAGCCCAGCCACCATCACCAGGGCAACGATGGCCCAACGCTTCTTGCTACCCAACAACATCAGCCTGGCACTTTCAAAGAAAAAAAAGAGAGCCCTGCGGCTTCCCACTGCACAAAAAACACATCAGCCCGGCGCTGTGCGGCACGCACCCGCCTTGCCGCCACCTTGGCTTACCCAGCCAGACCGAGCACCGCCCCGCACGCGCCCAGCAGGCCAGCTCCGGCACCCATCCACGCCATCAAGCGCGGTGACAGCGACATCAACCCAGCCACCAGCAGCGCCCCCAGCGACCAGAACCCCAGCATGGCGACCACCCCCACCGAGGCACTCCAAGCCAGCACACAGGGGAGCAGGGCTGCTGCCAAAAACAATGCACCCAGACTGCGCAAAACCACACGCTGCGTGACAGGCAACGCCTGCGCGCCCGTTAACTGCTCATGGTGGCGGTCGATTGCACAAGCCAGTGCGGCCATGCCTGCCGTAGACAGGGTCAATGCCTGCAAAGATGCGTAAAGCGCACTCATGCGGTCGTCTCCTGCACAGATTCCAGCGGGGCCGGATGGCTTAAAGGTTTGGGCACCTTTGGCGCACGGGCAGCGCCCATGGCGCGCCGCTGCCGCTGCACACGCAACGCCCACAGCGCGCACAGACCAGCAGCCACAACAAACAGCTCCACGCCTGCACTTTCCCAGTCGCCCTCTAGCAGGTAGGCAAGCAAGTGCTCGTCCGTAGTGAGCGCATTGAGTACGGGCAGCGCAAGACACAGCAGCGCAAGCACCCCCAGTTGCTCACGCCATGCAGCAGCAGGGGGGCGGGCCAGCGCGTGCAGCAAGCTGAGCAGCCACACCGCAAAAAACGCCCCCAGCTCCCAGTCATCGCGGTGAGCCAGGTGAACAGGAATGACGCGGTTGGCCCACAGGAAGCCCACGCATGCCACCGCCAGCCCGGCAATGGCCGCCACGTTCATCCCCTCTATCAACCGGTAAACCGACGCGGTTGCGCCGCCAAACTCACCCTGATGCTTGCCGCGGCGTTTGACCATGAACAAAATGGCGCCCGTGGCCATCATGGCGCTGCCGGCCAGCCCGCAGATGAAGTACACCCACTTGAGCACCCAGCCACCGAATGGGACCATGTGCAAGCCACCCATCACCGACTGGGCCAGTCTGGCGGTACCACCATCGGTATCGCCGGGGGCGCGAACCTGAAGCACCTCACCCGTCGCCCCCGAGAACATGGCCATGCCGCTGGTGGAGCTCAAGCGCTTGCTGGCGCTGTCTTGCGCATTCCAGCCATACACGCCAATACGTGCCGACGCGTCACCCGGATAGTCCACCACCACCGCCCGAACAGGTTGACCTATCAGGGCCTGACCCCGCAGCACCAACGGCTCCAGATCAGGCACCGCCATGGAGTGCCCCGAGCGTTGTGGCTTGCCGGGCTCGTTCAGTGCGGAAAAGTACGTGCGGGCGTTGTCGGCACCCGATCCAAAGTACGCAGCAATGCCTGCGGGCATGAACGTCAAACCTGAAATCGCTATGCCCGTATAGGCAATCATGAGCTGAAACGGCAAGGTCAGCACTGCCACTGCGTTGTGTGCATCCAGCCAGCTGCGTTGCCCTTTGCGGGGCCGGAACGTAAAGAAATCTTTAAAGATGCGCCGGTGCGTAATGACTCCGCTCACCAAAGCGACCAGCATTGCCATCGCCGCGACCCCCACGATCCAGAGCCCCAGCTGGCCGGCATGCAGCTGGTAGTGAAAATCCACAAAGTGATGCCCACCCATGGTCTGGCGCACCGGCTGTTCGCTTTGCGCAATGAGCGGCTCTCCGGTCGCGCTGTCCAGCTCTGCTGACGCGTACTGACCATCGGCATCAAACCAGAACACGCGCAAATCGCCAGCACCGTCTGCCTCGGCTGGCCACAGCTCCCACATGCCTGCACCTGGGTGCTGCTGCTGCATATAGTTTGTTGCCCACGCCAGACGCTGGCTGAGCGATGCTGCAGGCGCTGGCTGCGCCGTGGCCTTGGCGTCGTTGGCAGCCTTTTCCTGAGCATGGTGCTCCGGGGTCATCCAGTGCGTGATCGGATCTTGGAACACCGCCAGCGTACCGGTCAGGAACACCGCAAAAAGCAGCCAGGAAAACCACAGCCCGCACCAAGTGTGCAGCCATGACTGCGCCTGCCTAAAACCACCTTGCCCTGCGCGCAGGGCTTTCTTTTTCTGACCCATCACTCAACCCCACACAACCGAAAGCAGCCTGGCAGCACCCAGCAACGCCACCACCGCAGTGAGCAATACGCCCCAGACACGGCCCAATGGCACGGGTGCAAACGCCCAGATGGCCGCCGCAACGTACAGCACAAAACTGGTTTGCACACCCGCCAAAATGGCCTCCACCCTGCTGTCCTGCATGGCCCCCCACAGCACCACCCAGGCGCTGGACAGCCCATAGCCCCCCAGCACAGCGGCCGCTATGCGCGAAACAGTCGCCCAGCCCGGGTATCTGTCAGAAAACTGATCCATCACTGCCATCCCATCAGAACCGACCCTTGAGAGTCACTGCCATGGTGCGTTTTTCACCATAGAAATTGCCATAACCGGCGTAGCCCACGGTGCTGTAGTACGTCTTGTCAAACAGGTTGCCAACGTTCAATGCAACGCTCCAGTCCTTGTTGATCACATAGCCCAGACGGGCAGACCAGATGGCATAGCCTGCCGATGTGAACTGGTACGGTGTCCACGCACCGTCATAGCGGCCACTGACGGGGTTGTAGGCATTGATGCCCGAAGCACGGAAGGTCGAGCCTTGCGCCACAACACCAGCCCCCAGACTCCAGCCACGCAGGGCACCGCTCATGCGGTAATCGGCCCACGCCTTGAACAGATGGCGCGGTGTGACGGTGCTAAATTGCGCACTGTCTTTGCGCTTGTCTTCGTTGTCGTTGTACGTGTAGCCCACTGCCACCTGCAGATTGGGGGTGATGCGCCCTGTCACCTCCAGGTCGATGCCCTGGCTCAGCTGGTAACCATCACGAAAGTAGCAGCAGCCACCGCGCCAGTCGGTTTGCGGATAAGCGGGGTCCACCACACCCTGGCCCTTTTTCTCGGTACGGAACAGGGCTGCGCTGGCCATCAGATCACGGCCCCACTCACCCTTGATACCCAGTTCATAGGTGCGCCCGCGCACAGGGTCCAGCGGCACCCCCGGCAGCGGCGCTGAAAACTTGCCTGCTTGCGACTGGTAAATTTCTGCCGTGCTGGCGTACACACTGGTTGTTTTGGACAGGTCATACACCACACCCACATAAGGCACAAACACATGGCTTTCACGGCTTTTTGACGTGAGCAGGCCCTGCATATCGTGCTGGGTGTTGTTATCTTTCAGGGTATAGCGACCGCCCAGAATCACTGCAAAATCTTGGATAGGTCGCAAGCGCAATGAGCCATAGAGACCCGACTTTTTCGTGTTGGTCTGCGAGCCCCCCGTCCATGCGCCCAGGGGGTAGCCTGGGTCTGCCGGAGGGGTGCGATCAAACACATCGGCAGGGCCAATGCGGGGCCACAGGTTGCGATTGAAATCGCTGGTGCGGTGCATATCCCAGCCCACGATCACATCATGGCGCTCGCCAAAGGCATCAAAGCCGCCCTGCACATTCACATCCAGACTGGTTTCACGCGCATTGGATTTGCTCTGGTGAATCCACCAGTCCGCGCCCTGCAAAGTGACGGGATCTGGCGCATTTTCAATCTCCGCGCCATTCACACCTTCATTGAAGCGGGTATGTCGCAGCTGTGTTTTCAGTTGCCAGTTGGATGTCAGCTGGTGCTCCAGCTTGGCAAACACGGTTTTGTTTTCACGCTCAATCCAGTTCCACGGTGCACCCATGTTGGTGTCGCGTGAAAAGCCGATATCACTGCCATCTGCATAGCGCGGCAAGCTGGCGTTAAAACCCGTGTTGCGGTCTTTTTGGTAGCTGGCACCCAGCATCAGCGTGGTTTCTGGAGCAACATCCATCTCCAGCGCGCCGTAAAGCATTTGCCGCTTCAGGCGCGACGGCTTGGCCATTTCGCGGCGGTCGTGATTGACCGCCACAAAGCGCCCTCGCAAGCTGCCTTCGGCATTGAGTGCGCCGGTGGTATCCAGCTCTGCGCGGTAGTTATTCATCGTGCCGCCCGACAGCAGCACCTGCGTCTGGCGCTGCGCCAAAGGGCGCTTGTAGGTGAAGTTGATGACACCGCCAGCCTCGCCAGCGCCAAACATGCCATCGGCACCCCGCAGCAGGCTGACACTGTCAAACTGCGCCATGTCCAGACTGCGCGTGCCCGAGCGCGTAGAGCCTGCCGCACCACCGTCATAGCGCACATTGCTGATCTGCAGACCCCGCGAAAGGTAAGTGGTATCCAGCCAGCTCTCCTCGCGTGTCACGCCCGTGGTCTGGTTCATGACGTCATCCAAGGTGCGCAGCGCCTGATCATCCATGCGCTGGCGCGTGATGACCGTGACGGATTGCGCAATTTCGCGCAAGGACTGCGCCGCCTTGCCCACTTCCACAGCCTTGGGCACGTAAGAGTCGCTGGCTTCGCTGTAGACGCTAGGGGCCAGCTTTTCGGTCACCGTCACCTCATCCAGCGCAGCCGCAGCTGAAGGTGTGGATGCAGCTTGTGCCCAGGCCGCACATGGCAGGGCAAAAGCCAGAGATGCCGCCACGGCGCGGGTATGCAAAGGGCCGGGCACGGCACGGGAAAACGCGCTGAAAGAATGAGACAGCATGAGCGGACAAAGAGCGGAATCTATGAAAAAGCCCATAGAAACCGCACAGTGCGCTTGCCAGGGGCTGCCAGAATGCTGTGGCTAGAACGAGTAAGACCGTTAGGCTGGCAGCTAATGCAACTGATAACAAGTCTCAATTGCATAATCGATCGCATTGTAAAGACTTTGTAAATACGCGGCGCACTTGTCGCAAAAATCTGACGCAAGCGCCCTTACCCCTGCTTGAGCAAAAGCGCACCTGCCCAGGCCCACCGCCACACCCACCCAGCGCGCACGGCCATTCACCGCCACCGCATTACCCCCGCCACACACCGCGTTGTGCTGGGCATGCTCCACATTCACCCAAGGCACCCAGCACCGCAAGCAGCAGCGCCCTCGCAACCTCGCCTGCGTACACAAGGCGCGTGCAGGCCCGATGAAGCTTCACACCCCTCTCGCATCCGTCAAAGGTTGGCAGGACTGCATCCATGAAAAAAGAGAGCTACCAGCGCTTACGTACTGGTATTTTCAAATACAAAACACTTTGAAAACGTTTGCCAGCAAGCGATAACAGCTCATGTTTTCTAGCTCTGTGTACACATTGCAGCCAGCAGGCCTGCCGCACAAGGTCACACACCCCACCAAAAACCAGCCCAGCAACACCCCCTCAAAGATGCAAAAACCTTACACACAAATCAACTAATTCAAAAAATCAAAAAGACATGGAACAGCAAAACCAACTAAAAGAAATCAAAACACCATTAAATAACACGCATCAGCACTCAAATCAAAAAACAGCTTTCGCTGGTTTTGTAACCCTGATTTTTTGCACCCATCGAAATAAAGCGTTTTACAGACAGATCGCATCAAGATAACGACAAAACATTTTTACGAAAATTGAAAAACAATAACGTCGCTTAAAAATCGCTAATTTCACCAACAAACCCCATCAAAACCCACCAAATACAAGAAAACAGTATCACCAGCCAGCAGCGTTTTGCATTTCGCCGGGTTGCTCCAGAATGGAAAAAGTCTTTGCCACTTTCCATTGCCATGCCCAACACCACCGCTCTCCACAGCGCATCCGAAGCAAGCCACGCACAGTCCCAGCCCATCGTGCTGCACCGGGTAGCCAGTGATTTGCCTGCCAGCAAGCAGCCATCCACATGGTCGATTCCTGCCATTCAGGCGCTGCTGGATTTGCCTCTGATGGATTTGCTCTTTCAAGCGCAGCAGGTGCACCGCGCCCACTGGCCAGCCAATGAAATTGAGCTGGCAACGCTGCTGTCAGTCAAAACCGGCGGGTGCCCGGAAAACTGTGGTTATTGCCCGCAGTCCGCAGAATTTGACACCGGGGTGCAGGCACAGAAGTTGATGGACATTGATGCGGTGCGCAGCGCAGCGCAGGCCGCCAAAGATGCCGGAGCCTCGCGCTTTTGCATGGGTGCCGCCTGGCGTGCGCCCAAGGATCGCGACATTGAAAAAATGGGCGCCCTCATCGCTGAGGTTAAAAGCCTGGGCCTTCAGACCTGCGCCACGCTGGGCATGCTCCAACCCCATCAGGCCCAGTCATTGCGCGCTGCGGGCCTGGACTACTACAACCACAACCTGGACACAGCCCCCGAGTACTACCAGGACGTGGTCAGCACCCGCCAGTACCAGGACCGTCTGGACACACTGCAAGCCGTGCGCGATTCCGGCATCAGCGTGTGCTGCGGGGGCATCATCGGCATGGGCGAGCTGCCCGTGCACCGTGCGGGCCTGATTGCGCAACTGGCCAACATGCAGCCCCACCCTGACTCTGTGCCCATCAACAGCCTGGTGCGCGTACCGGGCACTCCGCTGGCGGACAGCGAGCCCGTTGATCCGCTGGACTTTGTGCGGGTGATTGCCGTTGCACGCATCACGATGCCGCAAGCCCGTGTGCGTCTGTCCGCAGGCCGCCAGCAACTGGGCGAGACGGTTCAGACGCTGTGCTTTCTTGCCGGCGCCAACTCCATCTTCTACGGCGACAAGCTGCTGGTCACCGGCAACCCCAGCTTTGATGCCGACAAAGCCTTGATGCAAAAACTTGGTCTGCGCGGTGCCACCACTGCCGCGCCCAGCCAAGCGTGAAAGAAAGTACGCCATGTCTGTACAACTGAGCCGACACCATGCAACGTCGGTCGCCTATGTGGGGCTCTTTGCCGCACTGATGGCGGTCTTGGGCCTGGTGCCCAAGGTTGACCTGCCCTTTGGCGTTCCCATTACCTTGCAGTCACTGGGTGTGATGCTGGCTGGCTGCCTGCTGGGTGGTTTGCGCGGCCTTCAGGCCATCACCCTGTTCCTGATTGCTGTTGCTGCGGGCCTGCCCTTGCTGGCAGGCGGGCGGGGAGGCATGGGCGTTTTTCTGACACCGTCAGCGGGCTACCTGGTGGGATACGCCCTGGCAGCGGGCGTCACCGGCTGGCTGATGCGCTGGCTGCCCGTGCACAGCCCACGCCGGGCTGCAAGCAGCGCGTTCATCGCATCGGTGCTCGGCGGCATTGTGTTCTTGCACCTGCTGGGAATTGCAGGCTTGATGCTGTTTGCCAAGTTGACACTGCAACAAGCGATATGGGTTGACCTGGCGTTTGTGCCCGGCGACTTGATCAAGGCACTGCTGTGCGCCGCCATCGTGCACAGCGTTGCCAAGGCCATGCCGGACTGGCGCATGGGGGGCCGTCCGTCATGCCATGCCTGAGGCCTGCGCCAGCATTGCCATTTGATGCGGCAGCCGGCATCCACGCACTGCCAGCCGCCTTTCAAACCATGCACGGCCCGCTGGCTTACTGGGCAGGCATGCAGGGTGAGGCCATGGCTTTGCGCTGCGGCACCCAGCAATGGAGCTATGCCCAGTTGCATGCGCTGGTACAAACACGTGCAGCAGACATTGAGCGCCAGAATCAAGGGCACACGCCGCTGCTGCCCATGCACCTGAGCGCATGCGAAATGGTCATCGAGTTTTTGGCTACCAACTGCAGCGGGCGCTGCGCCGCCGTTGGCGATGCACAGTGGCCCGAGCACGTGCTGCATGCCGTGCAGGCCAGCTTGGCCAGCTTGCCTGCTGCCCCCCCAGATACGCCCGCACAGCTAAAGCCGTTTTATGTAGGCTTTACCTCCGGCAGCACAGGCCAGCCCAAGGGCTTCAGACGCCATCACCTGTCATGGGCAGAAAGCTTTCGTGTGGGCCTGGCTGACCTGGGGCAGGACATGCACCACCACATCCTTTCGCCCGGGCAGATGACGCATTCTCTGTTCTTGTTCGGTGCCTTGATGGGCATCTGGATGGGCACAGGTGCCACGGTGCAAACCCAATTTTCAGCCACGCAGACCTTGCTGGATGTGGCATCCACAACAGCATGTGCTGTGGTGGCTGTGCCCAGCCAATTGCTGCTCTTGCTGCAGCACGCACAGCGCCATGCACTGCCCCCGCAGCCCCAGGTCAAGCTGGTGCTGATCAGTGGCGCACGCTGGCTGCGTGAGCACTCAGGCGCGCTCAAGGCCCTCTTTCCCCAAGCGCGCATCATTGAGTTTTACGGCGCATCAGAAACCAGCTTCATCACATGGATGGAGGCCCAGGTCGACACCCCTGCGCAAGCGGTAGGCCAGCCCTTTAGCAACGTGCAGCTGCGCGCTGCCCAGCACCCGGAGCACAGTGCTGAAGCAGCCCAAGCGCAACGCATCTGGGTACGCAGCCCTATGCAGTTCATGGACTATGTGCATGCTGCTGACGGCTCTGCCGCACAGCAATCAGGGCCTTGGCTGTCCGTCAGAGACATGGGCCGTATCGACGCAAACGGGCAGTTGCACCTGTATGGGCGCGAAAACCGGATGCTGGTCACCAAGGGAAAAAACCTGTTCCCCGAAGAGGTGGAGCAACACCTGCTCAGCCACCCTGACGTGGCCCACGCCAGCGTACAGGCCTTACCCGATACCTTGCGCGGCACGCAAGTGCACGCCGTATTGCAGTGGGGCACTCCTGACGCAGCAACCGCTGTACCTCTGCCGGGCGCTCTGGCGCTGGTGCAATGGTGCCGCAGCGCCCTGGACGCCTACAAAGCACCCCGGCGGTGGTGGGTGTGGCAAGGCCCGTGGCCCCTGACACGCAGCGGCAAGACAGACCATGAGACATTGCTGCGCACCCTGCAAGCAGCCCACCACGGCCAGCCGTCACCTCAGTTGCAGCCATGGCGATAAACCCAGCCACCACTGCATGGCCCATTGTGGGCGGCGCGCGCACGCCAGTGGTGCCTGTCAATGGGGCCTTCAAAGCACTGTCGCCCCACGCACTGGCAGCGCCTGTGCTGCAGCAGTTGCTACAGCAAAGTGGTGTGCCAGCGCATGCGGTCAATGGCGTGGTCATCGGCAATGCCCTGGCCGCAGGCGGCAACCCGGCAAGACTGCTGGCGCTGGCCGCAGGTTTGCCAGAGTCAGTACCCGCCGTCACGGTGGATACCCAATGCTGCTCGGGCCTTGACGCAATCACGCTGGCCTGCGGCTGGCTGGCGCTGGGCCATGCAGACATCATCGTCGCTGGCGGTGTGGAAGCATGGAGCCGCGCACCGCTGCGCATGCACCGCCCACTGCACGCCAACCTGCCTGCGCAGGCCTATGCGCAACCGGCTTTCAGCCCGTGGCCCGAGCGTGACCCTGACATGCTTGATGCCGCAGCGGCCGTGGCCCAGCGCATGGAGATCAGCCGCGCTGAACAAAACCGCTACGCCATTGCCAGCCATGAGCGTGCGCTATCCCACGCGGCGCAGCTGATGCAAGAGATCGTTCCCATTGCAGGCATCACGCAAGACGTTTATCCCCGTTCATTGCAAGCACAGCGCGTTGCTCGCATGCCTGTGGTGCGGGGCATCCACTCGGCAGCCCACATTGATTGCAGCTTGCAGGCGGTGGCCATTTCTGCGCAAGCAGATGGTGCAGCCCTGGTCTTGCTGGCAAGCCCCCAGGCCTGCAAACGCTGGAACTTGCAGCCCAAAGCGGCATGGCTAGGTGCCAGCAATCTGGGCGCAGCCCCTGAAGCACCACTGCTGTGCGCACATATCGCCGCGGAGCACTTGCTGCAACGCCACGCCCTGAGTGCGCAGGCATTGAGCAACGTCGAACTGCATGATGCTTTTGCCGTTCAAGGTGTGCTCTTTGCTCGTGCCTTGGGCCTGCGCAGCGAACAGCTCAACCCCGCAGGCGGCGGCCTGGCGCGCGGCCATCCCATTGGTGCATCTGCAGCCATCGCGTTTGTGCGTGCCCTCGCCACCTGGAGCCACTGCGCCACTGCACAGCAGCCTTATGCCATGGCCTGCGCAGCCGGTGCAGGCGGGCTTGGCACAGCCGCACTGATCGGCCCATGGTTGCCCTGACGCCCCCCCAAGCACCCGTGTCTTTAAAACAGGGCCCATGCCCACATGTAGCTAAAAATCATGAAGGTGCAGCTTTTCCAAGCTCCAAGCCCAGCTTGCTGAGCGGCCACCGTAAAGCTTGCATTCAGGCTCCACAAGCCTGTGGTTTTGCGATTTTTGGCGTGCCCACCCCTGGCAAAAGCCCGTGCCATGGGCCTGTGGTGCCTGTTATGGCAGCTGCAAGTCGCCATTTTTTGCCACCCATGCCTGCCAAGCAGACAGGAAGGTTATTTTTTTCACCCCTTTGCTTGACCTTCCAATGATGTCAATCTTTACGCTACGCACCATTGCAATGAGCATGAGTAAAGAACATGAACCAGCCAAGTCAAAATCAAAGCCTGCCCCGTGCCGCAGAGATCAGCCTGCCGATCGAAGGCATGAGCTGTGCCAGTTGTGTCGGCAGGGTTGAATCAGCACTGCGCAAACTCAGCGGTATTGACCAGGTGTCTGTCAACTTAGCCACCGAGCGGGTCCATCTTGCATCGAATAGTGGTCTGGACATCATGGCTGTCGTTCACACCATCGAAAAAGCGGGCTACGAAGTGCCCGCCCGCACCACAGAGCTGGCCATTGAGGGCATGACCTGCGCCTCCTGCGTGGGGCGCGTTGAGCGGGCCCTCAAGGCCGTACCCGGTGTCTCTGAAGCCAACGTAAACCTGGCAACCGAGCGGGCAACGGTGCGCGGTGTGGCGCCTGTCGAGCACCTGCTGGCCGCGCTCGATAAATCTGGCTACCCGGGGCGTGCCATCGACGCCTTTGCGCCAAACACCGATGAGGCCGCCGCCGCGCAAAAAGATGCCGAGCGAGCAGCCCTGCAACGCGACTTGCTGATTGCCACGGTGTTGGCGCTGCCGGTCTTTGTGCTGGAAATGGGCTCCCACATGATCCCGGCCATGCACGACTGGGTCATGACCTCTTTGGGCATGCAAGCGAGCTGGTATTTGCAGTTTGTTCTGACCACCCTTGTGCTGCTGATTCCTGGCCGGCGGTTTTATCTCAAAGGCATCCCCGCCCTGCTGCGTGCGGCCCCAGACATGAACTCGCTGGTGGCCGTTGGCACTTTGGCTGCGTACATGTACTCGGTCGTGGCAACGTTCCTGCCTCACCTGCTGCCTGCTGGCACGGTCAATGTCTACTATGAGGCGGCGGCGGTCATTGTGGCCCTGATATTGCTGGGTCGCTTTCTGGAAGCCCGCGCCAAAGGGCGTACTTCGCAAGCCATCCAGCGGCTGGTCGGGCTGCAGGCCAAGACAGCGCACGTCGTACGCAATGGCCAACGCATGGACATTCCTCTGGCCGACGTGGTGACTGGCGACACGCTCGAGGTGCGCCCCGGCGAACGTGTGCCTGTGGACGGCACCGTGCTGCAAGGCCGAAGCTATGTGGACGAGTCCATGATTACGGGCGAGCCCATTCCTGTAGAGAAAAGCCCCAGCAGTCCACTGGTGGGCGGCACCGTCAATCAAAAAGGTGCCTTCACCATGCAGGCAACCGCTGTGGGCGGGCATACCGTACTGGCCCAGATCATCCGTCTGGTCGAGCAAGCCCAGGGGGCCAAGCTGCCTATTCAGGCGGTGGTGGACAAAGTCACTTTATGGTTTGTGCCAGCGGTCATCGGCGCAGCTTTGCTGACGTTTCTGGTATGGCTGGTGTTTGGCCCATCCCCGGCGCTGAGCTTTGCACTGGTCAACGCGGTGGCTGTCCTGATCATTGCCTGCCCATGCGCCATGGGTCTGGCTACCCCGACTTCCATCATGGTTGGCACAGGGCGAGGCGCAGAACTTGGCATCCTGTTCCGCAAAGGCGAAGCATTGCAGCTTCTCAAGAACGCCAAAGCGATTGCCGTCGACAAGACCGGCACCCTGACTGAAGGGCGCCCCGCATTGACTGATCTGGAAGTACTGAAAGGCTTTGAGCGCCCACAAGTGCTGGCGCTGATGGCAGCCGTGGAGTCTCGCTCAGAGCACCCCATCGCCCGCGCCATCGTAGAGGCGGCGCAGCAAGAGGGCCTCACGCTGCCCGAGCTGACTGACTTTGACTCCATCACAGGCATGGGCGTGCACGCCATCGCTGACGGCCAGCGCGTTGAAGTGGGCGCCGACCGTTATATGCGTTCACTGGGCTTGGACGTCACCGTGTTTGACAACACAGCAGAACGTTTGGCTGCTGAAGGCAAATCGCCCCTGTATGTCGCGGTGGATGGCAAGCTTGCTGCAGTGGTTGCCGTAGCAGACCCTATCAAAGCAAGTACCCCAGCTGCCATTGCCGCACTGCACGCACTGGGCCTCAAAGTCATCATGATCACCGGGGACAACCAGCGCACAGCGCAAGCTATTGCCGCCAAGCTGGGTATTGACGAAGTGGTTGCTGAGGTGCTTCCCGAGGGTAAAGTTCAGACCATTGAGCGCCTCAAACAGGCCCACGGTCATGTAGCTTTTGTTGGCGACGGCATCAACGATGCGCCAGCACTTGCCGTCGCGGATGTGGGCCTGGCGATTGGAACAGGCACAGATGTGGCCATAGAGGCCGCTGACGTTGTCTTGATGTCCGGCAGCCTGCAAGGTGTCCCCAACGCCATTGCCCTGTCAAAGGCCACGATTGGAAATATTCACCAAAATCTCTTCTGGGCTTTTGCTTACAACACCCTGTTGATTCCCGTGGCCGCTGGCGTTCTCTACCCCGCCTATGGCTTATTGCTGTCGCCCATATTTGCGGCAGGTGCCATGGCTTTATCCAGCGTCTTCGTTCTGGGCAATGCCTTGCGCCTGCGTGGGTTCAAGGCCCCGCAAGTATCTGATGCCCAAGTTTGATAAGTGAGCAAAGGAGTACTTATGAATATTGGTCAAGCCGCCAAAGCTTGTGGAGTTTCGGCCAAGATGATTCGTTACTACGAATCCGTGGGCCTGATCCCCGCTGCCAGCCGTACGGACTCTGGTTACCGTGCTTACGGTGAATCCGATATTCATATGCTGCGTTTCATCCGCAGAGCCCGAGACCTGGGTTTTGCCGTCGCAGAAATCCATGATCTGCTGGGACTGTGGCGCGACCGTTCGCGCAAGAGCGCTGACGTCAAGCGTGTGGCCCAGCAGCACATTGATGATCTTCATCGCCGCATTGAAGACCTGCGCCAAATGGCCGACACCTTGCAGGCCTTGACCGCCTGCTGCGCAGGGGATGATCGACCAGATTGCCCCATCCTTGCAGGCCTTGAAAAGCCAGAAAGTACGCAAGCTGGTTCGGCCAAAAAACACCGCTCTGGCTCAGCGCTGCGTCCATGAAAAAACGGCGAGGCTGCGCCTGAAATTTACAAACGCGGCGTGCACTTCTAAAGCTTTGCTGCTTTGTCGAATCAGCACACAGCAAGGCTTGCATGAGCCAGCCACAGCGCAACGCAAGATGGCGCACTTGGCGCCATCATTTTCTTGACATTGCCCGCCTGCGGTCACACGCAGGCGGGCAATTAACTTCAGGCAGCTACAGGTGGGTAACCGGCCTCGGTCAAGGCCGCTGCTACGGCGTCTTGCGAAGCCGAGGTTTGGATTTGCACCCGGTGTGCCGGTATATCCACGGTCACCTTTGCATCGGCATCGATCGAATGAATCACTTTTGTTACTTTGCCTGCACAGCCACCGCAAGTCATGCTGCTGATATGAAATTGCATTTAAAAACTCCTTAAGAATGCAAGTGCAGACTAAGGCTTACCACCATGAGAAGGTCAAGCCAGTCTTCAAACTTCATTCAAATCAGTAACCAGTAGCACTTTTCGGCAGCACAAGTCCCGGCGATTTCTGGTCTTTGGCGTCACGTAACGCACGCTTGGGAAAAGACCCAACCCAAAGCGACATCGCACATGCTTGAGCCATCTCGCGGGGTGTCGTAGCCCAGCCCAACGGGCTACTTCGGCAGCTCATTCAGCTGCAGCCCTTGAGCCAGCGTTGAAACCACTGAGCTCCAACGCACATGCATGGCGTCATGCTGATCTTGGGGCGACTTTCAAGAAGCGCCACATGTAGAAAACGCCCATCGCAGGAAACAGTGCAAACAAGCCGAAAAGCCATATTGCGCCATAGCCCAACGCACCCGGCTCCGTCTGGGTAGACACCCCCATGGCATTGGCCACCAAGCCCACCAAAGCTGCCCCTACGGCCATGCCATACAGCTGCACCGTAGTGATGGCAGAGGCGGCCACGTCTGCATCGTCCTTGTCAGCGCTGTGCATGATGGCATTGAGCACATGGGGCCAAACCATGCCTACACCCAAGCCAATGGCCGCCAAAGCCACTGCGCAAATGCTCAGTGCCCATACGCCCTGGGAAGGTATGGCCATTGCAAGCACCACCAAACCCGCAGTACCTAGAGCAGGCCCAGCGACCATGAGTCTGTGCACCACTGCCCCTGTTTTGCCAGAGAACAACACGGAAGCCAATGACCACCCGCCTGCCAGCAACGCCGTGACATAGCCCGCGGTCAAAGGCTGAAGCCCATGCAGATGTTGCAGAAAATAAGGGACAAAAATCTCGGTCATCGTTCCCATCAAAAGCAGGGCCACCACGGCATAGAGCATGCCCAGCGGGTGCTTTAGGGACGTACCTCCACGTGGCAGCAAACGTGCTGCGGCATTACGCTCACTGGCCAGCGCCAAGCCACCCACCAGCAAGCCAGCCAAAACACACAGCCATTGCAGCACCGAACCCGTAACCACGCTGGCCGTTGCAATCAACAAGACAGACAGCGCCAGGAAAACAATCTGCCGCGTCGCAATACCGCTGCCAGTCACGCTGACGGGCTGCAGCATGCGCTCAGGGCTCAACTGCCGAAACACCAAAAGCATCTGTGCCGCCAGCAGGGGCAGCAAGGCCCAAAAAGCCCAGCGCCAGTGGCCGGACTGCGCAAACAATCCCCCCACAGCAGGCCCGCTCAAGGTTGCAATACCCCACATTCCCGAGACCAGTGCAATAGCTCGCGGCCACAAATGCGGCGGAAACACCATGCGAATCAAGGTATAGCTCAAGGCCCCTACAACACCACCACCCAGCCCTTGCACCGTGCGTCCCAGCAACATGGCAGGCATGTTGGCTGCGCTGGCGCAGACCAAAGTACCCAGCGCAAACACCAGCAAAGCCCCCACCATCGCGCCTCTGGCCGTACTGCAAGCCATCAGTTTCACAGACAGCGCAGCGCCGATGATCGAGCCCACGACAAACAGCGTTGTGCTCCATGCATACCACTGCAGACCACCAATCTCTTGCACGACCGAGGGCAGGACTGTGGTCACAATATGCACATTGATCGCGTGCATTGCGACGGCTCCGGTCAGTGCCAGCGCCGTCAACCCGTGTGCTCGCCCCAGCAATGTGCCCCAGCTGCCAGATGGAGCGTCTGCCACAGCAATGGTGGGCTCTTTGGATGTCATGCTTGTCATATGTTTCTTTTGCACCAGAATAATGCAAGTATTCTCTTTGATAAAATAGCAAACCCCAAATAAACAAAGCAATAACTTGCATAAATAAATGCCATCACACGCCACCTCTTCTGATGCACCCTCTGCTTTGCGCATGCTCGAAACGATCAAGCGCTTGGCTCCTGTCAGCACCAGCGCCTTGGCAAAGGCGCTGCAAATGACTCCGGAAGCAGCGCGACAGCAGATCAACAAGCTGGTAGAGCAAGAGTTGGTACAGGGCACAATGCAGCCCCCGAAGGGGGCCGGGCGTCCCCGCCAGTTATGGACTTTGACGCCAGCCGGGCAGCGTTACTTTCCCGATGCACATGCCCAGCTGACCGTGCAGCTCATTGGCTCCATCCGAAAACTGTTTGGCGAGCGCGGATTGGATGAACTGATTACAGACAGAGAAGTCGACGCCCGAGCACGCTACGCCCAGGCATGCACGGCGCAAGATGTGCCGCAACGGCTACAACAGCTGGCCAAAATTCGAACCCTTGAAGGCTACATGGCCCATGTGGAGCCGCATGGCGAAGGGTGGCTTCTTGTGGAGAACCACTGCCCTATCTGTGCAGCAGCCCAGAGCTGCCGTGGATTTTGCAGATCAGAACAATGCCTCTTCCAGGAAGTCATGGGCCACTTGGCAACGGTAGAGCGCGGTGAATACCTTATGGAAGGTGGCCAGCGCTGCGTGTATCAGATACGCCCCACCCACAATGCAGGTCACGCCCGCTGAGCAATCACGAGAAAAACTCCAACTTTCAAGAGCAACATACGCAGGTGCAGCTGCACTTACAGCACACTTCATCTTCATATTGAGCCATTGTTGAATGCCTACACAAGCTCTGCAGCAGGCCAATTGCCTGGCGCAACATACAGATTGAAACGTACTGTCCTTGTCCAGCACTCGCAGCGCACGACAATCTGATCGTATGAGCCACACCCAAACTGCCGACGCTTCTCACCCCTACGACGCCCTGACGCCCGACTGCGTGCTGGACGCGCTCAACACTACAGGCTTATGGCCCGATGGTCGTTTGCAGGCACTTGGCTCGTACGAAAACCGTGTGTACCAGGCTTGTTTAGATCAGCCTGTAGATGGCTGCGACAAAGTGGTCGCCAAGTTCTATCGGCCTGGCCGCTGGAGTGACGCACAGATCCAGGAAGAACATGCGTTTTCCAAAGAGCTGCAACAGGCCGAAGTGCCGGTGATCGCCCCCCTGCAACTGCAAGGAGCCCTGCTGCACCACCACGCTGGTTTTGCTTTCAGCATCAGCCCTTGGCGCGGTGGACGAACACCCGAGCTGGAAGACTGGGACACGCTGGAGTGGATTGGCCGTTTTCTGGCCCGCTTGCATGAGATTGGCGAGAAAACAAGTTTCACCTCCCGCCCGCCGCTGGACGTGCAAACCATGGGGCTGCAGCCCATGCAGTGGCTCTTGCAGCATGCAGACATGTCGTCTCATGTGCGCCAGCGCTGGCAACCGGCATGCGAGGCTGCGCTTGCGCAAGCTACGCACACGCTGCAATCCACACCCTACCGCAGCATTCGCCTGCATGGCGACTGCCATCCGGGCAACATTCTGTGGTCACCCGTAGATGAGGATGGCCGAGGTGGCCCGCATTTTGTGGACTTGGACGATGCTCGCATGGGCCCTGCCGTGCAGGACCTGTGGATGCTGCTGTCAGGCGATCGCATGCAGCGCAGCCAGCAGCTGTCAACCTTGGTAGAAGGTTATGAACAAATGCGTGCATTTGACCGGCGAGAGCTGGCACTGATTGAGCCACTTCGCACACTGCGCCTGATTCACTACAGCGCATGGCTGGCCCAGCGCTGGAGCGATCCCGCTTTCCCGCGCGCCTTTCCTTGGTTTGGAACGGAAGCATATTGGCTCGAACAAACCGCCACGCTTCAAGAGCAACTGCAAGCCATGCAAGACGAGCCTCTGTATATCTGAGGGCAGTTCAAAACCACTGGACGACAGGAGTGCAATCCTGCATCGCTTAAACCTTGGGTCGCCCCATCTGCTGACTTGCTCATTAAAGCTCTTGAACAACGCTGTTTAAACCGCACAGTGAACCGAGCTGTTCTTCCAGTGCACCCAGCCCCAAGCTAATTATTGAACGAACTTCGCGTCGCAATTGCATAGGGGTTGGCGCGCAGCCACTCCGCAAAACTGTCTGCGGCCATGGGCCGGGAATGCAAATAGCCTTGCCCAAGCTGTACTCCCATCTGCTTGAGCCACACCCGCTGGCCTTCCGTCTCGATGCCCTCCACGATCAATTGCATGCGCAGCTCTTGCGCCAAGGCCACGGTATTGCCAATCACACTGCGGTACTGCCTGTTCTCAATAGCATGCCAGGTCACTTGACTGGCCAACTTGAGTTCATCAAAGGACAGCTGGCACAGGCGCAGCAACGAGGAATAACCGGTTCCGTAATCATCCAAAGACATGCGCACACCTAGTCGGCGCAGTCGGCTCACGTTCTGGGCACAGGCTGCACTTGCAACAGAGGGCGCGTCTTCCGTGATCTCGAAAGTCACCAGAGAAAGTGGCAACGTGTGCTCCCCCAGCCGGGCGATCAGGCGTCCAATCAAAACGTCATTGGCAAGTTGAAGCAGGCTGAGGTTAAAGGAGAACCCCAGCGTTCGTCCCTGGCTGTGCAGCTCGGTCTGGCAGGCCAGACCTTGATCCAGGAGATCGCAAATCAACTCGTCCAGAAGCAGTGATTCAAAGGCCATCAACGGGATGAACGCTGCAGGCGCTAGCAGACCGCGCTGAGGGTGATCCCAGCGGGCAAGCACCTCCACAGAATGCACCGCATTGCTATCCAGTTCAAACTTTGGCTGCACGTAAGCCACAAACTCATGGCAGCGCAGCCCTCTGAGAATCTCGTGCGCATTCGGTGTGTAGCCAAACAAAGCTGCCGGCGCACCTCGGTAAGGTTCAATGCCGATCGACTGTTGAATGGGGCATGTAGACCGCATATCTGGAGCACTTATTGAAGTCATCCAGAAAGAGTATCGGAATGTGTTTCTTAGCGGTCAAAGATGCGTCTGCACCCCACCCAAGATACACCTTGAGTAACGCCAAGAAACTTCTTGGCGCAAAGTTCATTTGGCTTGCAGTAAACGATTAATTTCTTCCAGCGTCTCAAGCAATACCTGCACCGCGTCACTCAGGGCCTTGGAAGATCCATCGGCACCAAGCTCCTCAAGCTCCATGCATTGCTCCAGCAGCACCTGATGATTGAGCAGGTAAGCAGTGCCCTTGAGCTTGTGCCCAATGCGCTTGACAGCAGCCATGTCCCCCCCATCCAGCGCACTGCGCAAGGCATCGCCTTCACTTTGATTGCTGATGATGACCCGCGTGGCCATCGCAGCCTGAATGTCATTGGTCATTAACGAAGCCTCAACAGGCTGCGACTGCCCCGTCTCTAGCTTGGGAATGAGGCGGTTGAGCGCTGCCAGGTTCGCGGGCTTGGCCAGCGCGTGATTCATGCCTGCGTAAAGGCAGCGCTGAAACACTTCGCGTTGCGCATCTGCCGTCAGACCGATGATCAAAGAAGGCTTGATAGGCTGTCCCTGCTCGAGGCGGCGAATTGCACGGGTCATCTCCAGGCCGTCCATCTCGGGCATATTGCAGTCGGTAATCACTATGTCGATGTCATGCTTGCTCCAGATGGCAAGCCCTTCCAGCCCATTGCAGGCGGTTAGCGTGCGATGGCCCAGGTAAGCGATCTGCTGCACCAATAAATACTGGCTTGGCAAATGGTCCTCAACAATCAAGACCGTGAGCTGCGTTGCCGTATTTTTCGAAGATTCAGCAATGCTTTGTGGGGCGCAATCGCTCATCACCCGCGCCAGATTGACCGAAAAATCAATACGCGTACCGCTGCCCACCTCGCTTTGCACTTTCAACTGGCTGCCCATCAGCAAACACAGTGACTGGCTGATCGCTAAACCAAGGCCTGCGCCTGCATTGGGGTTGTTGACCACACCATCGACCATGTAGAACGGTTTGAAGATCTGGCCCAGCTGCGCAGCAGGAATGCCCACTCCGGTGTCGATAACGCTGATGTTAAAACGCAATTCAGCGTCACCAGTCTCCTCCACCGAGCAGCACAGATCAACACCTCCGTGCTGCGTAAATTTGATGGCATTGCCCAGCAGGTTGGAGATGATCTGCTTGAGCTTTACCGCATCGCCCCACACCTGCTGTGCAGCGCTTGCATCCACGCTCAAGCTAAGGCGCAATTGCTTTTGGCGCGCCAGGCCAGAGAACACCTTGCCCACAGACTCCAGCAAATCTTTCATCTGTATGGGCTCCAGCTCCAAGGTCAGCTTGCCCGCTTCAATACGCGAGATATCCAAAATATCGCCAATCAGCGCAAGCAGGCTTATCGCTGACTCATAAGCGATGTGGGCAAACTGATGGTTCAACTCTGCATCACCCTTGCGCGTCAGCACCAGCTCCAGCATGCCAATGATTGCGTTGAGCGGGGTTCGGATCTCATGGCTCATCGTGGCCAAGAACACCGACTTGGCGCTGCTGGCCTTGTCTGCAGACTCTTTGGCAACCTGCAGCTCGTCCAGCAACAACTGCCGTTGATGCAAATCCTCGCGTTTGCTGCGAATGCGCCTGCGCTGGGCAACAATCAGCACCCCTGCCACCAGCAGCAACACACCAAGCACCTCGAAGATACGCCAGACGTAGGCTGCAACGCCCTCCCAGTACTTGTCATCGGTGGCTGAATTAGCACGCCAGCGACCAATAATCTGCAGAGACTCCCGGGGCGTAATCTCCAGCAACGCCTTATCCAAAATTGAGACCAATTCTGGTTGCCCCTGCGGCGCGCTGAACACAATACCTGCGTCAAAACCACTGAGAACGTCTCCCGCCTTCAAACTGTTTTCGTACTTGTAGGACAGGTAATAGCGCACCATGTTGGCGGGTGCAAGCGCTCTGTCAACGCGGCCATCACGCACCTGATTAAACGCCTCCCCCATGGTCTGGGTTTCATTAAAGACCAGATGCGGATACCGGCTCTTGAACTGCTCGGGGTCGACATAGCCTTTGGCGATAGCTACTGTTGTCCCGTTTTTTTCATCCAACGGGCCTTGCACCGATTCCTTGCGCTCCACAAACAAATAATGCGTGGTCAACAGCGGCTCTGTACGCAGATAAGGCAGCGACGCTGAAGCTGTATCAGGCAGGATGCTCAGCGTTGCCTGACCGTGATCGAGCAATCTGTGCGCTTCTGTGAGCGAGCTGACGCGGCGAATCTTCAAGCGCATACCGGTCTTGCGCCGGACGATGTCTAAAACATCTGACGCAATCCCATTGAGACGGCCGCGACTGTTGAAGAAAGCGAAAGGTGCCAAATCCTCGCTGACCACCAACTCCACCGTTTCATCGCGCTCCAGCCAAGCCAGCTCCGCGGGGCTGAGGCGATGACGAAATTCACTGCCACTGCAATCTTCTGTACCTCCCCAAAGGTGTTGCGCACTGATGAGCTGGCATCGGTTCAGCCCACCCAGCGCCCGCTGAAGTATTCCTGCAAGCACCGTGTTGTCTGGCAACATGCCAAAGCCGGCTTGCACCTCAGGCAGCTTTGCGCTCTGGTTAATCACAAACTGATTGCTAAATAGCTGGCTAGACAGGTACTCGGTAGAGACTGTGTCGCCCAAAAACACATCGTTGTCACCGTTCAACACCGATGCCATCGCCAGCAAGGCCGACGGATATTGCTGAAAACGGCCACGCCCGCCAACGCTCTCAAACAGCTCCAGCATCATGCCGCTGGCTACTGCAATGCGGGTCTTGCCGTCCGTCGTGCTGTATTCATGCAAGTCTCCGCCCTCAGAAAATAGTGCCAGCTGCGCAAGCGAATAGGGGGCACTCAACGTCCAGCCATTGCTTTGCGCCATGAAGGCATTGACATTGCTGACCATGTCAATCCGTCCGTCGCGCAGTGCTGCATACATCTCGCCACGGGTATCAAAGGCACGCACCTGAACAGGCACACCCAGCTCGCGCTGCAACGCCGATACATAGTCAGCCACAAGACCTTCCAGACGCTGGCCTTGCACGAAGATACGAAACGGTGGCAACGGATCGTTGAGAACACCAACTACCAGCAATTGCTTGTGCGCAAGCCACTGCAACTCTGGCTTGGACAGGGTGGCCTTCAACTCGTTGAGCGCTTGCCGGGGCACCGGCGTCACCTCGTGCTCGCTCGCCCAGCCAAGCCGGCTGCACAGCAGCAAGCACAGGGCGATACGTAGAACGAGCTTCACCACCAAACGCTCAAATCAGATGGTGCCGCCGAGCAATGTCGGCCAGCTCAATCACAGAAGCCACACCCAGCTTGGACTGTATGTTGACCTTGTGCCCGCTGATCGTCTTGCTACTCAAGCTCAGCCGTGCAGCAATCTCTCCATTCGAGGAACCTTCGGCCAGCAGCTTCAATATCTGCAGCTCCCTGTCCGTCAAACTATCCAGATCGCCCGTCGCATTGGCCCTGCCAAGCAGCGGCATGGCGTCTTTTGGGAAAAAAACATAGCCATCAGCAACCGTCTTGATGGCCTTGGTGAGCGTGCCAATGGGCTCGCTCTTGCTGACAAAACCGCTTGCCCCAGCTTGCAGGCACCGCGTGGCATAGCTGTCTTTTGACTGCGAAGTAAACACAAGCACCCGCACGTCAAGTTTCTCTCGGGTAATGCGCTTGAGCACGGTCAGCCCATCGAGTTTCTCCAGGCCAATATCCAAAATAACGATATCTGGCCTTAACGACTCAATCATGCGCAATGCATCAATGCCATCGGCAGTCTCGCCTACGGCCTCAAAGCCAATGTCCAGCAGCGCCTGGCGAATGGCCTCGCAAATCAATGGATGATCATCAACGATCAGGACTTTCTTACGCATGGGACCATCGCAACCTTTAAGAGGTACCGCTGTATCAAGCGGCAGGGAGAATTAGACTTTTTTTGACCAACTCCCTCAATAGGCGTGTCAGTACCGAGTGAGTGAGCCCAAGCTTTAAGAGGTTACTCCATCTCTAAAGGTTGCACTCGATTGCCGGTGGCAATTGACTCTTGATGACCTTTGCTAACATTTGCCAACCACCTCGGCGCGTGCAAATCCACCAACTTGCAGGCCTTGCACGCTTCAGGCGCAAGCCCGTGCATTCATCACTGCTTGCGCTGAGTGTTGGCTACGCAGTTGACGCTAGCCTTGCTGCTAGCGCGCGCACTGTGCGCACTGCGCGTTGTGCGCGTTCCGGCAGCAGTGGCTGCGCCCTGCGTTGATTGCAACCCTTTGCTTGATGCGGCTCTGGCCGCTCTCAAGCAGCTTCAACAGCTACGCTCTAAGCACATAAAATAAGAGCTGCCAGCGCTTATGCAGCAAAGACTTCAGATACTTTTATACCTAAAGTCTTTGACTAGTAAGCCTTAGCAGCTATTAAAACAGCATTACAACCAATCCCACAGCCCTTAGCTGTGCCGGTGCTGTGCCATGTCGTACAGCTGCACAGCCTGTGGCTTCACGCCTGCCGTCCACCCCGTACATCTTCGATAGACAGGGTGGACTTAATCGCTCTGTGCTCCCACCCACATACGGCCTTCAACCCCCTGCTCCCGAACCCGTGCCCAAGATAGATTGGGGTTTTCTACCGGCCTAGGCTTGGCTTCAATTCAAAATCACGAAGGTTGACGTATCTGGAAAAAGAGCAAACCACCCACCTTCACAAAGTACCGTGAACTGGCAGCGCCCCATGCCTGTAAGCCTGAGGTGCACCCCGCCCCCTAGCCTCAGTTGTAGTCAATCACGTAGTTCATCGTGCCATTGGCTTGGCCAGCCTTGACTGTGCTGTTACCGATACGCTCATAGCCCACATCCATGGGCAGTCTATAGCGCTCTCCACCAGACTCCGAGCGCATCCAGTCCATATCAACTGCACTCCCGGGCAGTTTCGCGCCATCCCTGCTCAAGGCAATTTCAACACCTGTTGCACCGCCCGGCGTAAGGCTGAGCCTGCCCGGACCATTGAAGCTGCCCTCAAAATAAACCTTGACTGGCAACTTGGAGCCGGCAGGCAACCCGGTACATACCACCTCCAGATTTAAGCGACGTGTTTTGCGCAGCGGCAAATCCGCCGCATTGACCTTACCCAGCGGGAAAGTGATGGTCTGGGCACCCGCGCAACCCGTGAAGTACTCCTTGGTGGTCAGCAAAACCCTGCTGTTGGCATAAAAGGTCAGTGCTGTCCAATCATGGTATCTGGCAAAGACCGTGAAATTCAAATCGACATTGCCAGTTTTAATTTCATATGCCGTGCGAATAAATTCCACATAGAGATCACTGATCTCAAAAGCAAGAGCCACTGCATTTTTCCTACTCCTGGTGAAAGGCACCGTGTCCGTGAAATAGCCTTTCTCCGCGAGCCTGAACCCTACACCGGGCACATTCGTTTTGTAGACATCGCTGTAGCCTGACTCCAGTGTGGCCCCCTCCAGCCAATACGATGTGTTCACTGTTGGCACCGTTAAATCCGGGCACTTAACGTTAGGTAAGCCCCTGAAGGTGTAGTCCAACCGAAAACTCCCCATAGATCGACCAACGGGAACCACCTTGAGCTCTTGCATTGGAAGGAACACAAAGTTGGTGGTGCGCGATGCAGTGTCAGGGCGTGCAGCATGCGGCCACTCGTACCAATAGCATTGGTTCCTGTTTTGAGCGCTGGAGCTCAGGGCAATAAACACCATTGCGGCGGCGAGAAGAAGTTTTTTAATCACAGGGTGGCTCCGTGCTCAGCCTGCGCATCACCGCAGGTAACGTTTACTTGGTCATAGGTCAGGGCACTGTCCTTGGCCGGCAAGGTGTAGGGGGCTGAACAGCTCCCTGCGCCCCAGCGCACAGTCACCCAGCCGTCATCCTTGATGCCAAATACCAGGGCACGGGACTGGTGGTCAATCACGGCCAGCACGCTGCCCGCGTCATCCTCCACGCGGGCACCAAAAGGCAGTTTTTCGCCATTGACCTTGGCCAGAACAAACTGCACACGCCGGCCCGCGGATGCGTCAAAACTGGCCTTGACCACGGCACCACGCCGCGGCACAACGTACTGCGATGTTTCACGCACATCCACGTCGGTGCCCAGCGTCTGCGTGTCGATACCAATGGAGTTGTAGCGGTAGGGCTGCACATAACTTTCAATGGCATAGCCCGCTTTGTTCGTGCGAGAGATCGCTCCGTTAACGCTCACCCCCTCTACACCGGGCACTTCCACCAGCACAAAAGTTTCACCAACCGGCTGACCAAAGGTGATGCCACCCGCATGCGCAACCACAGAGCCCGAGGCAGACGCATCAATGTGACGCAATGCACCAGATTGCGAGTAGTTGCCAGCCAGCTTGGCCGCAGGTGCATCCCACAACACGCCAAGGCTGCCAGAGCGCTGGCTGTCTGCCGAGCCCGCTTGCGCGAAGTAAGACAGCCTGCTGTCATCGTCCAGGTAGCCCGATACCCCAGCCTGTACGGTGTTGCTGCCGTCACCCGAATGGGTCATCTGGCTGTATACCCGTTGTTGCGAGCGCGAGCCCAGCGGAATGCTCACTGATACGGCAAGCTGGTTTTCTGGCTTGCGCAAGGAGTTGGTATTTTTTGTGCGCGACGCTGAGATGCTATAGCTGATGTTGCGAAAATTGCCGCTGTAGCCCAGTTGCATGCTTTGTGCACTGCCCGCACGGTCGCGGTAGCTGGTTTCACTCATGCTTGCGTATACCGAGCCATAGCTACCCAGAGGCTGGTTCAGGTTCAGGTTGATGCGTTTCTTGGGGCGGCCGCTGGTAAATGGGTACATCTCTGCCCCACTGCTCTGCTGGATGTGTTCACGCACCGTGCGATAGCCCACGGTGGAGTAAAGGTAGCCCGCCATGGTGAAGGCTGTGCTGGTGCGAGTGAAGGTTTTTGAGTAAAGCAGGCGTGTACTCTGACCGGTCGTGGTGTTGCCGCCATGACGGCTTCGAGACTGGCTGTTGGTAATGTCCAGCGACACACCACCGAATGCACTGTTCAAACCCAGGCCGAGGTTGATTGCGCGATAGCCGCTGGCGCTTAAAACGCCACCAGAGACCGTCAGATTGTTGGTGGCACCATAAACAGCGGTGGCCTGCAGCAGACGGGGTGCCTTCAGGCCATTGGAGTCGTACTCACCCACCGACAGGCTGTATCGGAAGGCACCCCGGCGCACCATCACCGGCAGGAAGGAATAGGCTTGAGTGAATGTGCGCTTGCGGCCATCGGATTCAACGATCGTTATCTCCAGGTCACCGTTGGAGCCACCGGGGTAGATATCGCGAATCTCAAAAGCGCCTGGAGACACGGTAGTGGAGTAGATGACGTAGCCGTTTTGGCGTACTTCAACAGTGGCGTGCGTTTCGGCAATGCCGTACACCACCGGTGCGTAACCCGCCAGGTCATCAGGCAGCATGCCAATGTCCGAGCCCAGCTGAACACCGCGAAAGCGGCTGCTTTCGAACATATCGCTGTTGGTATAAAGCTGCCCAATGGCAAAACGGCCTTTGAGCAAAGTGACATCGTGTTCCAGATAGGTGCGGTTGCTGGAGAAACTACGCTTTGCCCCCGTGCTTTGGCTCAGGGATGAATCATTGCGCAGGCGCCATTGGCCAAGGTTTAAACCGTTGCGCAATCCCAGATAAGCGTAGTCACTGCGAAAGTTGACGCCCGTGTTGCGGTTCACGGTCCACTGGTAGTTAGTAAAGGCAGCGGGCACACCTGCATCCCAAAGAGAGGGGTCTACGTAGCCCCGCGAGTTACGGCTGATATACGCCTGGGGAACACTGAGAAAAAGCGCGAGCTTGGAGACATCCATCTCAACGGCCGAACCCTCAATGCGCGCCAAAGTAACGACCTCATCGTCACCGCCGCTTTCGGACACGATGCCTTCTTTTTGCAGCCGCTGTATGTCCACGCCCATCTCGCGCAGCAGACCAATACTTAGCACCGGCTGCACGTCCTGGCGGTTTTCCTCGGCACGAAAAGAAATGTTCTGACGCCGCTCCAAGCGCTGGTTCAGATAGAGATCAACGCTGTAACTGCCGGGCAGCATACCGTTGGATTTCTCGAAGAAACGCAGATCAACACTCGCCCCTTTGTCTTTGAGAAACAATGGATTGAACTGGATGGCGTTTGCGGGCAAGGCACTCATCAGGCACGCTGCAGCAAGGCAAGACAGGGGCGCGCCAGTCTTTATCCAGACGCGTTTCCTTCTGGACTGTTCTTGGACTTCTTTCATCTGTATGGCGTGCCGTTGGTGCCCATGAGAGCGGCACGTTCTGCGCAAAGGCAGTTGCCGCACCCAGTTTGCGAATGAAAAAAATCTGTGCAGATACAGCGTCAAAAGCGAAGCAAGGCCTGATGCTTGATCAGCCCCCCGTAGTCATTGATAGATTCCCAGTGCACTTGTGCATCGCCACTGAACGTGGCGGGCAGCTTGGTGAAAGCCATGCTCTGGGTACCCCGAGGAGCAACCATGGAAGGCTCGGCCACATATTCCTTCTGCTCGACGACGACGCTTACCTTGCCTAAAGAGACATGAAAAGCAGAGTCATTGCTGGCAAGCAGCGCTGGGGGTGACCCAGAAGTCTGCTGAACAGTCCATGTCAGGTTGTTGGCAGCTTCATCAGGTGTTCCGGGCAGATCTTTGGGGCGGTAAAACAGCTTCAGCCGCTGCCGGATAGCTATCTGCAGACTGTTCTCTAACTTGCTGACCTGGGGAATTTCTTGCACGCTCAACCACACCACAGACTCGCGGTCCTGCGGCAGGCCAACGCCCTGATAGAAGATGCGCAGCGTCTGCTCTTTGCGGTGGCCCAGGCGGGCCAGCGATGGCGTGATGGCAAACGGGACATCACTCTCAGCCTGGCTGGGCATGGCCTCAATCCAGGACTGGATCATGATGTCATTGACGCCTTCATTGCGCACCTGAAGCGTGGCCTCCTGTTGCGTGGCGGGAAAGATAACTCTTGTTGCACCAATCTGGATGCCCGCCATGCATATTGCGGTGTATGTTGAAAATGCCAACACCATATATATGCGTAAAAAGAAATTTACATTCATTAGCGGCTCGCTGAAACCGGGGGGATATAATCCCCCCTGACACAATTTATTCGTAAGTCATGGAGAACGGCAAAGTGCCGGTGGCTGTGCCAGCCTCAAGGTCTGCACCGTTAGCAACATACGAGGCACGCATTCTCAACTCGGCAGTAAATTGACCAGGTTTACTAGGGCCGGCACTAGTCAGGTCTGCAACATATGCCTGGTTGGCAGACAGATTAATGAGCTGGCCCGATTCGTCGAACAGGCCAATACCCACGCCTCGTGCCACACCGTCAGTTTTCAGAAGGCTGTTATTGCTCGCATCAATACCCGAGCCGGACATAGGATCAAAATTAAACTTAACTTTAGTCACGCCGGCGGCAGCGCAATCGAGTGACAAGTTAATCAACGTACCACCAACGGCAACGCCGGCACCAGCGGTGGTAAGGCTGCTGATACTGACCTTACCCAGCCCCACGTCGATGCTCGTTCCATTGACTTCGGTGCCAGCCCCGCCTGTTACTGTGCACGAAGCGGCGACGATTTCACCGGTAAAATTAATGGTGCCATCAGCCGCCATTGCGGTACTTGTCAATGCACATGCAGCGCAAGCCGCCATAATAGTTTTCAATTTTTTCATAATTTAGAACTTCCATACTGTTCGCCGTTATTAGCGAGTGGAAATTCTATAAATAATAGAAAATAAATGAACAAGAATTTTCTTGATAACAAATAAGACTCTTCTCCATTACACGAAACAAATGCAATGAGCGCATCCTCAGATTCAGTCACTTGATAATTCAGGAGTCAATATATTATCTATTCAACTTTAATCAATAAATAATAAAGAATTTCATCAATAATTAATCAAACATTATTTGTTTTACTGCGTAGTCTTAAGTCAAGTGGCACTGTATTTAAAGAAATATTTTCGAGAGTTACAATGAAATTTCGCACAACGAAACAAATACAGCATGGGCAACCCTTCCGACCGCGACTTGCCATTACGTTCTGAGATGAAATCCAATACAGCCTGCGCGCAGGTACAAGAAGTCAACGCCCCAGACTCTGGTGCTGAGCCTGAGGGCGCAATCCCATCAACGGGCAGCGTTATTGCGGTCATCCGGGCGATGAAGGTGCTGGATGCTTTTGCATTGGGAGAGTCCCATCTGAGCCTTGCCGAACTCAGCCGGCGCTGCCAATTGCACAAGACCACAGCACTGCGCATTGCACGCACGCTTGCGCAGTCTGGATATCTGGTTCAGCGCGAAGACGGTGACTGGCGTCTGGGCCCCGCAACAGGCTGGCTGGGAGCGCGATACCAGGCCGGTTTTGACGTGCAAAACGTGCTTGAACCAGCACTGCGCGCCCTCACTCTGGCCAGCGGAGAAAGTGCAGCCTTCTACGTCAGAGAAGGAAATGTGCGAACTTGCCTTGTGCGCGTGGAAGGGCCACAAGCGCTGCGCCATCACGCACGCATGGGTGAAGGCCTGCCGCTGGACAAAGGCTCTCCAGGGCGCGTGATACTTGCTTTTTCTGGAGCGCCCGGGGAGTTATACGAAGCCATACGCCAGCGTGGTTTTCACTGGTCTATCGGAGAACGCGAGCAAGGCGTAGCAACCATTTCTGCACCCGTTTTTGGCAAGCACTGGCGGCTTCTAGGCTCCGTGTGCGTGTCTGGCCCAGCTTCACGCCTGCCTCAGCAAAAATTGGAAGAAATGGCCAAAACGGTGATTGCTGCAGCCAACCAGCTGTCCTATGCACTGGCCGGAAATACGGGCACAGCAGCACCTTTAGTCAGAGAAAGCTATTGGCACCCGTGACGGGCCGACGCCCTCTCACAGTGACTGACACGAGCGCGCAAATCAAAGGCTTGCGCTAGAGACAAGGCCTGAGAACGCCCCCCAATTAGCGGTGACCTTGTGCTGAGTGCTGAGTACTGAGTGCTGCGAAATCACGATGCTGGCGAGCAGTTGCAGGTGTTATGCATGGGGTTCAGGGGGCCAGTAGTGGCTGTCCGGCAGGGGGCGAGCACCAAAGATAGCCTGACCTACACGTACCACCGTGGCGCCTTCCTCAATGGCGATCTCGAAATCACCGGACATGCCCATGGACAATTCGTCCAGCACGATGCTGGCGGGTGCGCTCTGGCGCAACTGGTCGCGAAGATTGCGCAGCAGCACGAAACACTGGCGCACGCGCTCAGCCTCGCTGGAGAACACCGCCAGCGTCATCAGCCCGCGCACGCGCAGCGCAGAGAACGCAGGCAGCGCCTGCATGAAGGCCAGCGCATTCTCAGGAGCCACACCGTACTTGCTGGCTTCCCCCGAGGTGTTGACCTGCACGAACACGTCCAGCGAACGGCCTTCGATCTGCAGACGGCGATCCAGTGCTTGGGCGACGCGCAAGCTGTCCAGCGCCTGGAACTCGGTCGCAAATCGCGCCACCAGTTTGGCTTTATTGGTTTGCAGGTGGCCGATGACCGACCATTGCAAATCGTCCAGATCCTGCAAGGCTTCCCATTTTTGGTGCGCCTCTTGCACCTTGTTCTCTCCCAGCAGCCGGCAACCGGCAGCGTAGGCCAGCCTCAGACTTTCTTCGGGTTTGGTCTTGCTGACCGGCAGCAGGCGCACGGTTGCAGGATCGCGGTCACAGCGACGGCAGGCCGCATCGATACGCGCTCGCACTGCCGCCAGATTGCGCTGCAAATCCTCGACCGTGGTGGCCTCGGGGTAGTGGCCATGCTGTGGCTGTGTTTCAGAAGGCATGAACATCAGCCCACTCTCTTGCTGACAGGGGTTGGGGCAATGGCGAATTTCACAACCTTCTGCGGTAACCGGCCATTGAGTACTGCATAGGCCACCAGTCCGATGATGAGGCCCCAGAACGCCCCGCCGATACCTAGCAAGGTGATGTTGGCAGCAGCTGCCAGAAAGGTGATCAGCGAGGCCTCGCGTGTCTTGGCATCAGCCATCGCGCTTGCAAGGCTGGCGCCGATGGTGCCCAGCAGCGCCAGGCCCGCCAGCGTGGTGATGAAGGTTGCAGGAAAGGCCATGAAAACAGCCGCCAGCGTCACACCAAACACGCCCACCAGGATGTAGAACACGCCGGCGGCAATGCCGGCAACCCACCGCTTGGATGGATCTTCGTGCGCTTCGCGCCCCGTGCAGATGGCGGCCGTGATGGCAGCGATGTTGAAGGCGTGCGAACCAAATGTGGCCATCAGCAGGGAACCAAGCCCGGTCATGGTCACGATGGGATTGGCACTGGTTTGAAAGCCATCGTTGCGCAGCACCAGCATGCCGGGCATGTACTGACCCGTCAGGGTGATGAGAAACAGCGGCAACGCCACACTGAGCAAGGCGTTCAAGGAAAACGCGGGCATGGTAAAGACCGGGGCGGCCAGTGTCAGAGACAAACCCGACAGATCAATGCGCTTTTGAATCAGTAGGAAAGCCAGCCCCAGGACCAGGATGCCCACAACCGCATAGCGTGCAGAGAAACGCTTGAGCACCACATAGGCAACGATTAACAGCCCGGCCAGCAGCGGCTCCAGGCTCATGCCGCCGAAGGCTTTGATTCCGAATTGCAGCAAGATACCTGCCAGCAGCCCCGCCGCCACGCCCGGCGGTATCAGGCGAATGACCCGGTCAAACCATCCTGACAGGCCCAGCACCACGAAGGCGGCCCCGCAGATCAGATAGGCACCAACCGCTTGTGCGTAAGGCACGCTCGCCAGTGCTGTGACCAGAAATGCCGCTGCCGGTGTGGACCAGGCGGTGATGATCGGCTCGCGAGACATCCAGCTCAGGATGATCCCCGTTACCCCCACACCAATGGAAACTGACCACACCCACGATGCCGTCAGCTCCGCGCTGAGGCCGGCCACCTTGGCTGCCTGGAACACCAAAATGAAAGTGCCGCCGTAATTGACGATGACCGAGATCAGGCCCGCCACAACGGGATGAGTGAGATCGTTCCAGCGAAACGACGAGGGTGAAGAAACAGATGACATGGCCTGGCGGTGACTCTTGAAAAAAATGGGGAGTGGATTGAGCAATGCAGTTGTAGTTTTAAAATGGCCGGATGTGCCCAGCCATTTTTTTGATGAGATACCGGCCAATTGTTCAAACACGCCCAACTTGAATCCGTCAAAGCCTGGATTAATGATCCTGCACAGGGCGCCTTGCCATTGCATGCGCGTGTGCAACGTGCCATTCGGCAGTTAATCCTCGACAGTGCGCTGGATGTGGGCAGACGATTGCCCGCATCACGCGCGCTGGCAAAGTCGCTGGAGGTTTCGCGCGATACGGTCGAGTCGGCCTATAGCCAGTTGCACGCGGAAGGCTTCATCGAGCGGCGTGTGGGCAGCGGCAGTTTCGTATCGGAGCGGGTGCAACGCCTGCCGGGACGTGGCAAGCGCAGGAACATGGATGTGGGCCACAAGGAGACGCCGCGCCTGAGCCAGCGCGGCCAGGCCATGTTTCAGGATGGGGGCGTGCGTGACTTTCTGGCGCCGCGCCCGTTCGCGCCCGGTGTGCCCGAGACACGCAATTTCCCGCTCTCTACCTGGGAGCGGCTGGAGCGGCAGGTGCTCAAGGAATACGGCACGCAAGCGCTGCTGCACAGCCCGCCGCAGGGAATGGAGCCACTGCGCCGGGCCATTGCCGATTACGTCAATCTAGAGCGGGGGGCATGTGCCACAGCCGAGCGCGTGCTGGTGCTGACCAGCTCACAGCAGGCTTTGACCCTGTGCGCCAGCGTGCTGCTGGATGCAGGCGAGCGCATCTTCATTGAAGACCCCGTCTACCACGGCGCACGCAAAGCGTTCGATGCCGCCGGGCTGCAATGCGTGCCGGTGCCACTGGATGCCGATGGCCTGCAGGTGGAGCATCTGCTTGAGGCGACGCAAACGCTTGGTGAGGCGGCCCGCGCTGTATTCCTGACGCCGTCGCACCAGTTCCCCACCGGGGCAACACTGTCGCTGGACCGGCGGCTGGCCATCATCGAATGGGCCAGGCAGCACCACAGCTGGATCATCGAAGATGACTATGACAGCGAGTTTCACTACGCGGGCAAACCCACCGCCTGCGTGCAGGGTCTCGATCCGCATGACCGGACAATCTACATTGGCACCTTCACCAAATCACTGTTTCCCGGGCTGCGCATCGGTTATATGGTGCTGCCGCCGTCGCTGGTCGCGCCCATGACGGTGGCCCGCACGCTGCTGGATGGACACAGCGCACCGATTCCGCAACTGACACTTGCACGCTTCATTGAAGGCGGCCACTTTGGTGCCCACGTGCGCACCATGCGCGCCGTTTATGCCGAGCGCCGCGATGTGCTGGCAAGGCTGATTGGCGAGCATCTGGCAGATTTTGTGGAACCACATGTGCCGTCAGGGGGCATGCAGATGCCCTGCGTATTCATCCGCGACATTCCCGAGCGAGAGGCGGTGGAGGCCGCACATCGGGCTGGTATCGACTTACTGGGCCTGACAGCGCTGCACGCATCGAGCCGGCACCAAGCGGGCTTTCTCATGGGGTTTGCCGCCCATGCGCCACACGAGCTAGAAATCGCAGTAAAGAAGCTGGCGAACGTGCTGCTCAAGTTGTGCCCCTAGCCCCCTAGCCCCCGTTGGCACCTACTGGCAATGCAGGAGCTGAAAGTGGGTGGCAAGCCATGACACTTGCTTGTGCTGACAAGACTGCTTTGGGGCGTTGCACTGAAAAACCGCATAGGGGTCGGCAGCACTTCATGCGCTGTGTGATGGCGGACTCTTTTGCAGGACGGCCACAATCAGCACTCTGGGCTGGCTGAACAGCTCGGTGATGGACTGCTACCAGCCCTGCGCAGACCTCAGGCCTTTATCTCGACCACCTGCTCGAACCCTCCGAAGATCATGCGCTTGCCATCAAAGGGCATGGGAGGATTACCCGGAGAAGAGGGATCCATCCGGGGGTCTTCCATCATTTTTTTCATGGCAGCATCGCGAGTTGCCTTGTCCGGCCATTCGATCCACGAAAAAGCCACTGTCTCCTCTGCCGTAGCTTGAACTGAGCGCCTGAAGTCAGTAACGTTGCCATCGGGCACATCATCGCCCCAGCCCTCAATCACACGCAGTGCGCCCAGCTCGAGGAATATCGGATCCATTTTGCGAGCATGCTCAATGAACTTTTCTTTGTTGGCCGTGGGAACGGCAATCACAAACCCGTCGATATATGACATGTTTTCACTCCTGCTAAGTTGGCGGGTTGAGATTGATAAAGCGCCGCCACCCAATGCCCGCTCGATCAGCTGCTGCGCTGAGCACAGCGTAGACCCATTGAGCACCCAAGTCACGCTCAAGCAATTCACACGAGCATGGCCTTTCTAGACTGTAAATATCGTGGCAGTTTTAAGCGTCCCGGCAATGCTGCTCATGTGCACAAAAGCTGGTGTTAGCTGCCGATTGCTTCCGGCCGGTGGAGGCTGCCGCCGCTCGACCCATGCGGGGAATAGGAAAATGCAAAACCGGCATTGAAGCCGGTTTTAAGTTCCATTTGGGCCCATTAATCAAAGCATCATGCCGCCTGACACTTCAATGCGTTAAGCAGTTACCCAGTTGTTTCCTTCAGCAAGCAATGCAGCCACAGCGCCTCCAACATCGTCGGGCCGACCCACGCGCCCCAAGGTTGTGAGACTGCTCAGGTGGGCGTTAACCTGTGCATTGTCGCGTGCCATCCCTCCGCCAAAGTCGGTTTCAATCGCCCATGGCGCAATGGTATTGACGGTGATGCCGCGGCTGCCCAGTTCCTTGGCCATATAGCGAGTCATGATCTCAACACCGCCTTTCATCACGGCATACGCGGCGTAGCCGGGGAATGTAAAGCGAGTCAAGCCGGAAGAGATGTTGATGATTCGACCGCCATCTTTGATCAAGGACAGCAATTTTTGGGTCAGAAAAAATGGACCCTTCAGGTGAATGTTGAAGAGCAGGTCAAACTGTTCCTCCGTCGTCGCGCTAAATGGTGCCATCAGACCAATCCCCGCGTTGTTGACCAGATAGTCCAGTCGCTCCCTCTGCCACGCTGCAGCCAGAGCGGTTTGGACACGCACCGTAAAAGCATCAAAGCTCTTGCTGTCGGCGACATCAAGCTGCAAAGCTACTGCGCGACTGCCAAGTGCTTCAACCTCGCGCACAAGCTCATTTGCCTGCTGTTCATTTTCCTTGTAGGTAATGATCAGATGAATGCCTTGCTCTGCCAGTTTCAATGCTTGGCTACGACCTAAGTCGCGGCTGGCTCCGGTGATCAGCGCAATTCGATGTTCGGATATCTTCATACTCACCTCTTGAAGGCTCATCGTTGCAATGGAGGCACTTTAATAATTCTGTAAAAAAGAATAAATAGGCAAAAAAATATAAGACTGTTCAGTAAAAAAATACAATACAGCTATGGATCTCGATTCGCTTCACATATTTGCCCGTGTGGCAGATCTACACAGCTTCACTCAGGCTGCGGAGCAGCTGAATTTGACGAAAAGCCGCGTGTCCACCGTTGTGCAACAGCTGGAGCAGCAAGTGGGCACTAGGCTGCTGCAGCGCACCACACGTCAGGTCCGCCTTACGGCTGATGGTGAGCAGTTCTTGTATAGCTGCAAGGCTCTCCTGAGCGAGGCTGAACAGCTGCAAGGCATGTTTCAACCTGCTGCGAGCGGTTTGCGTGGCAGCTTGCGGATTGAATTGCCCACCTCACTGGCCCGCGATGTCGTCATTGCCCGACTGCCAGAATTTCTGGCTTTGCATCCGCTGCTGCAAGTGGGCATCAGTACCAGCGACCAGTTGGTGGATGTGGTCAAAGAAGGCTTTGACTGCGTAGTGCGCGTCGGGGTGCCAGCCGATACCAGTTTGATTGCTCGCCCACTTGGCGTCATGGAGATGTGCAACTTAGCCAGTCCCGCTTATCTGGATAAGCACGGAATACCGCACACCTTAGCGGACCTGGCGCACCACCGGATCATTCACTACGCAAGCAAGCTCGGAACACATGGATCAGGTTGGCAATATCAGGTCGGTGCAGATTTTTCGATTCAGTCCATGCGCAGCACGCTTGTAGTGAATGGCGCAGATGCCTACCAAGCGGCATGTCTTGCCGGACTGGGCTTGATCCAAGCCCCTGTTCATAGCACCCATCAGTTGGTGAACAGAGGTTTGTTGGTCAAAGTCATGCCCGATTTCACCGCTGCGCCCATGCCTGTCTCTTTGCTGTACCCACACCGCAAACAAATTGCACCACGGGTGTCTGCCTGTTTAAACTGGCTCACCCAAGTCATTGAAAGTTATCTGACTAACGTGGGCAAATGAGAGAGTATGAGCACCCAGCCAGTGGCCACTTTAGCTGGGTGAAAAGGCCCAGTGAAGGGCTGCTCATGGCCGGTAGTACGCATGTCGGCATGAGTGCGCAAACAGACACTCAATATGCACGCAGATTAGCCAGTGACTGTTTTCGGCATCTCTTGTGAAATGGAACGCTCGGCTGTGGATTCAACCGGCCGATACAACACATGCACTGCACATCTCAGTGGGGGTATAGAAGCCCATTGTCTTAGGTAGCCGTTGGTTCAATTGACGAACAATTGCATTGAGCCGAGCTTGCGACAGGCCTGACAGATTCATGCCCTTTGGCAGGTATTGCCGTAACAATTCGTTCGTGTTCTCGTTGCCTCCTCGCTGCCATGGGCTTTGCGGATCACAGAAGTAGACTTGGATATCAGTGACCAGCGTGAACTGCTTGTGAGCATGCATTTCTGCGCCCCGATCCCATGTCAGTGATTGATAGAGTTTTTGGGCGAGCTTTGGGACATTCTTGATGAGTGCAGTAACAACGCTGTTGGAATCCTTGTCATCCAATTTCACCAGCATCACATAGCGTGTTTGGCGCTCTACCAACGTAGCAATCTGGCTGCTTCCACTGCCAAACACTAAGTCACTTTTCCAATGTCCAGGCACCGCTCGATCTTCGATGCAGGCAGGTCTTTAACTAATCGAGACCGCATCTGCAATCAGTCTGTGGATTGCAGGTTTTTTGTGTGTAGTGGCGTGAACTTCGATTTGGTTAGCTGTGGGCAACAACGCAATTACGTCGACGCAGGAGCGCTCATCTTTTACGACGCACAGGCGGTTTCTAATTGCTTTTTTATGCTCTTGCGTTAGATCCTATTTATTCTAGTGACCTCGCACAAGTGTGCGAAATGATTGGACTGAAGCTAATGGCGTTCGCACCCTCTCCTGATATTAATTTCGCAGTGACACGGCTTGTTCAACTTTATGAACAATTAGCCCCAGCAGATCTTCGGCAACTCGATGCCTATTACGCAGCAGATGCGCACTTCAAGGATCCATTCAACGACGTACATGGCTTGGCTGCCATAACTCGAATCTTCGATCACATGTTTGATTCGTTGCAGGAGCCACGGTTCGTGGTCACACAAAGACTGGTTCAAGGTCAACAGGCTTTTTTGGAGTGGGAGTTCCACTTTCGAATGCGAAGGTGGCGACCTGATACCGAACACTGCATCAGTGGAGTCACAAAAGTGTGCTTCGATGCGCAAGGCCGCGTTTGCCAGCACAGAGACTACTGGGACACTGCCGAAGAGCTGTATGAAAAATTGCCTGTACTTGGAACCATGATGCGCTGGCTACGAAAAGCAGGTTCCGCATCTCTGAAATCCACCCATGCTGACCGTTCATCACCTTGAAACTTCGCGCTCGCAACGCAACTTGAGGAGCTGGGTGTCGATAATGAATTACGCCGATACAAGCGTGATGCCAATACGCGCTTGGCCCCGCTGGAGCTCAAACAGGGGCATCCACTAGGTAAATCACCAGTGATTACTGATGGAGCTTCCGTAGTCGCAGAATCTGGTGCCATCATCGAATATTTGGTTGAGTGTTTTGGCACACGAGCATCTGAAGAGCTTTCGCACTTGGAACCTTCAAGGGGCTCAGCTGAGTATCGTCAGTCCCGTTGAATTGGCTGGTGATGAAGCTTGTTTTCGACGCCATTGCACACCAGCCTATGCCATTCTTTGCGCGCCCCATCGCTCGAGTTCTGTGTAGCAAGGAGCAGCAAAAGCTCATTACCCCAATAGTGCAAACTGCGGTGGCTTTTATGGAAGAGCATTTGACAACGCATCGCTGGTTTGCTGGCGAGCATTTGAGCATGGCTGATTTCCAAATGAGCTTTGCGGTTGAAGCTGCGTTAGCACGCAGCGGAAATGAAGCTGCTTGGCCTCATTGGATTGCCTACCACCAGCGCATGCATTCGTGTCCTGCATATCAGCGAGCCTTAAGCAAAGGCGGCCCGGTGGTGATGCCGTCCTAAACACCAGGAGCATGCATGCTGCATCTGGCACAAAGCTAACGATTGAAATGGGTTCACCCCCTTCTGGCCACCTCATCAAGGTATGTTGAATTTACCTATTGGGGCGACTCATCCTGATACAGCCATTCCGTTGAAAGTCGTACTGGACACCCAGTCGACGATTTGCGTGTGTGTGTACTGGCCCGATTCTTTGAGCAGGGCCACCACCGGATCACAGGCGCGCGCGAACAGCGTGTAGAGCACCAGTTCTGCCGGCAGCGAGGGCTGCAGTTGGCCGCTGGTCTGGGCCTCGGTGATCCAGATGCTCAGGCGGTTGCTCAAGGCGATCAGCCGATCCATGTAGGCATCGTTGGATTGCAGCGAGGCACTGAGGTTGGAGTTCTGCGCGGGCAGGGAGGGCATTTCACCTTCCAGCTGGGTCTGCATGGCCCAGCACGTCACGGCCTTGAGTTGGTCCAGAGGGCGCACCGGCGTGCCAGCCTCTGCAGCCTGGGCCGCCGTGTCGCGCAGGCCATCCACAAAGGCCAGAGCGCGGTCGAGCACGCCCACCATGGCGGCCCCTGCCAGCTCTTCCTTGGAGGTGAACAGCTTGTACAGGCTGGCTTTGGCCATGCCTGCCTCGGCGGCGACCTCGTCCACCGTCATGGCGTCGTAGCCCTTAGTGGCCAGCAGCCGGTTGACGGCCGCCACGATGGCCTGCTCGCGCACACGCTGTATCTGTTCTTTGATGGAGGAGCGGCTTGTCATAGCGATATTTTATACCTCACAGATCATATCTGATACCAAATAGTGCAAAGTGAGCATGTTTGGTTTATAGTTTGAACTCATCAGTTCATATTTTGATCTTAGTGGTACAACCTGTCTATTCAACCAAGAAGGGCACCTCCATGCATCGCATTGCTGTCATCGGTTCGGGGATTGCGGGGCTGGCCGCGGCGAGTCGGCTGGCCGCTGCGCCGGGCGGGCCTGCCGTGACCTTGCTGGAGGCGGACAGCCATTTCGGCGGTCATGCCAACACGGTGGACCTGACGCTGGACGGTGTGAGCCATGGTGTGGACACCGGCTTTCTGGTCTTTAACCACCGCACCTATCCGCTGCTGACCCATTTGTTCAACGAGCTGCAGGTACCCACGGCTGCGGCCGAGATGTCGTTTTCTGTGCAGGTGCCGCAGGCAAATGGCCGTGCGGGCCTCGAATGGAGCGGCAGTTCACTGGGCGGCGTGTTCGCGCAGCGGCGCAATCTGCTGCGCCCGCGCTTTCTGAAGATGCTGACCGAGATCCTGCGCTTTAACCGCCTGGCCACGCGCATCGCCGAGGAAGGCGATGAAGCCAGGCTACGCAGCTCCATCCAAGGATTCCTGGACGACCACGGTTTTGACGCCGCCTTCCGCCAAGACTATCTGCTGCCCATGATGGGCTGCATCTGGTCCTGCCCCACCGACCAGATGCTGCGCTTTCCCGTGGCCACGCTGATCCGCTTTTGCCACAACCATGGGCTGATTCAGATCACGGACCGGCCACAGTGGCACACGGTGCACGGTGGCTCGCGCCAATACGTGCAGCGCATGGTGGCCGCGCTGCTAAAGGATGGTCGCCACGAGGCGCGCCTGAATGCGCCAGTGCTGTGCCTGCGCCGCGCGGCGCGCGGCGTGCTGCTGCAGACGGCACGTGGCACGGAACCGTTCGATGCAGTGGTGCTGGCCTGCCACAGCGACCAAGCCTTGCGCCTGCTGGGCGCGGATGCCACGGCGCAGGAGCGCGGCGTGCTGGGCGCTATCCGCTACCAGCTCAACCAGGCCGTTCTGCACACCGATACCAGCGTACTGCCGCGCAGGCAGGCGGCCTGGGCCGCCTGGAACTACGAACGCGCGGCCGACCCGGGGCGAAATCAGGCCAGCGTCTGCCTGCATTACCTGCTCAACCGCCTGCAGCCCCTGCCATGGCAGCAGCCCGTGATGGTCTCGCTGAACCCGGTGCGCCCCATTGATGAAGGCCAGGTCCATGCACGCATCGAGTACAGCCACCCGGTGTTCGACCTGGCCGCCATCGAGGCCCAGGGCCTGGTGACCGCCGTGCAGGGCCAGCGCCGGACCTGGTTCTGCGGCGCATGGTGCGGCTACGGCTTTCACGAGGACGGCCTGCGCTCGGGTCTGGACGCGGCCGATGGCCTTTTGCATGCCCTACCAACCTTGCCCGTCCTGCCCGCCAGCGCGGCCTTTGAGGGGGTTGCATGACGGCCCGACCCCTCATCGGCTTCGGCCATGTCTGGCACCGCCGCCTGCGGCCTGTCGAGCATGCCTTCAGCTATCCCGGCTACTTTCTGTTGCTGCCGCTGCGCAGCCTGCGCAAGCAGCCGGACGCGGCACTGAGGCGCAACCGATGGGGCTGGTTGAGCTTTCATGACAGCGACCACGGAGAGGGTGGCGCCGATGCCCTCACCTGGTTCGATGGGGTACTGCACAGCGAAGGCATTGACGACGCCGATGGCGAAGTCTGGCTGCACACCTTCCCACGCGTGATGGGCCACGTGTTCAAGCCCGTGAGTTTTTGGTATGCACACCGCGCCGACGGCTCGCTGGCCGCCGTGCTGGCTGAGGTCAACAACACCTTCGGAGAGCGCCATGCCTATCTTCTGGCAGGGCCGCAGCTGGCCTGGGGCTGCGAGCAGGTGGCGCGCAAGCAATTCCATGTCTCGCCGTTCTGCGAGGTGCGCGGCGAGTACCGCTTCCGATTCGAGCGCAGCAAAAACCACACCCTGGTGCGCGTGGACCTGCACAACGAAGACGGCCCGCTGCTGCAGACCAGCGTGGGCGGCGTGCTACACCCGCTCGACGGTGCCACCGTGCGCCGTGCCTTCTTGGGCACTCCTTTGATGACGCTGGGCGTGGTCGCCCGCATCCACTGGCAGGCGCTGCGCCTTTGGGCCAAGCGCGTACCTTTCCATGGCAAACCCTCCGAGCCCAAGCGCTTTGTCACACGATGAACACTACCGCCGCCGCCCTACTGAGTCCCTCTGCGTCCTCACCGCGCCGCACACCTGCACGGGCGCGCCGTGTGCTGAACCTGCTAGAACGCCTGCCCCACGGGCAACTGGGCCTAGAACAACCCGATGGCCGCCTGCTGCACCTGCCCCACCTGCCGTTGGGGGGTGCCGATGCGCATTGCGTGCTGCACGACTGGCAGGCGCTGGAGCGCACGCTCAAATCGGGCGACATAGGCCTGGCCGAAGGCTATATCGCCGGCGAGTGGGACAGCCCCGACCTGGCCGCCCTGCTGCGGCTGTGCATGGCCAACCGCGACCATGTGCAAAGCCTGGTCTATGGCAGTTGGTGGGGCCGGCTGGGCTACCGCCTGCGGCACCTGCTGCAGCGCAATACACGAGCCGGCAGTGCCAGAAACATCCATGCCCATTACGACCTGGGCAATGACTTTTACCGCCTGTGGCTGGACCCGGGCATGAGCTACAGCGCGGCCTGGTTCGAGGGCCGCACGGGCGAATCGCTGCACAACGCGGACCTCCAGCAAGCCCAGCAGGCCAAGCTCAGGCGTACCCTGGACGAAGTGCGGCTGCAGCCCGGCCAGCGCGTGCTGGAAATTGGCTGCGGATGGGGTGGGCTGGCCGAGGAGGCAGCGCAGGGGTTCGGCGCCCGGGTCACGGGCGTGACCCTGTCGCGCGAGCAACTGATCTGGGGACAGCAGCGCATACAGCAGTCCGGCATGGCAGACGCGGTGGAACTGCGCTACCAGGACTACCGTGACCTGCCCGCGCGCCATGCGGGCGAGCCCTTCGATGCCATCGTCTCCATCGAGATGTTCGAGGCCGTGGGCCGCGAATACTGGCGCGGCTACTTCCAGACGCTGCGCGACTGCCTCAAGCCCGGGGGCCTTGCCTGCATACAGACCATCACGCTGCGCGAGGACCTGTTCGCGCGCTATCTGCGCTCCACCGACTTCATCCAGCAGTACATCTTTCCGGGCGGCCTGCTACCCAGCATCCCCGCCTTCGAGCAGGAAGCACGGCGCGCCGGCCTGGTGGTGGAAGGCCGCATGGCCTTTGGCCGCGACTATGCGGAAACGCTGCGGCGCTGGCGCCAGGCTTTCGATCACAACCTCGACGCTGTGCGGGCCCAGGGCTTTGACGAGCGCTTCGTGCGCATCTGGACCTTCTACCTGGCCTACTGCGAGGCTGCCTTCGATACCGGCAACACCGATGTCGTCCAGTTCACGCTACGCAAGCCCCTGCCATGACGGCCCCACAACCACGCGCACCCCGCCGCCAGGCCCTGGCCTGGGGCGCCGCCTGCGTCCTTGCTCCTTCATTGATCACCATGTCTAACGCCCTTCACGCCATGACCCCGGCCACCGAACTTCCGGCCGAACTGCGCAGCGCCCTGCCGTCTGCGCGCCTGATGGGCACGGCCGTGCTGCGCTTTTTCGGCCTGCGCGTCTATGAGGCGCGGCTGTGGGCCGCGCCCGGATTGCTGCCCGACGACTACGCCCGCCACCCGTTTGCGCTGGAGCTGGTCTACGACCGCAAGCTCGAAGGCGCGGCCATTGCCGAGCGCTCCATCGCCGAAATGCGCAGGGTTGGCAGCTTCACCGAAGAGCAGGCCCGCCAATGGCTGGACCTGATGAAGCAGGCCTTTCCCGATGTGATGGCCAAAGACCGGCTTCTGGGCCTGAACAACGGCCAGGGCGATGTGCACTTTTTCCACAACGGCCGGCAGACGGCGCAGCTGCGCGATGCCGACTATGCGCGCCTGTTCTTCGGCATCTGGCTGGCGCCGCAGACCTCGGCGCCAGCCATGCGCACCTCGCTGCTGGGCCAGGGCTGAAGACCAGCGGACCACACCATGACCTCCGTCTCAGCCCCCGCTCCTGCCCCCGTGCTGCCCTGGCGCACAGGGCTGGCCTATGGCGGGCTGGCCGCGCCGCTGGCCTTTGTGTCCCTCCCCCTGTATGTGAACCTGCCCTACCACTACGCCAGCGTGGCGGGCGCCCCCCTGGCCGGGCTGGGTGCCGTGCTGCTGGCCACGCGGGCACTCGATGCCGTGGTTGATCCGGCCATTGGCCGCCAGGCTGACAAGCTGCTGCGTCAAGGTGTGCGGCCGGCCTGGCAGGCGGCTGCGCTGGGCAGCCTGTTGATGGTGCTGGGTTTCGGGGCGCTGTGGCATCCGCCGCGCGGCTCCGAGGCCGCCATGCTGGGCTGGCTGGCCGGCAGCCTGCTGCTGTGCACGCTGGCCTACAGCTTCGTCACCATCCTCCACCAGGCCTGGGGCACCCGCTGGGGCGGCCAGCCCGCCTGGCGTACCCGTGTAACGGCCTGGCGCGAGGGTGCCACGCTGATGGGCGTGCTGCTGGCCAGCGTGTTGCCGGCCGTGATTGGGTTTAACGCCACCAGCGCAGTGCTGGCGCTGGGCTTGGCGCTGGGCCTGATGGGGCTGTACCGGCTCCAGGCACCCGTGGCCCCTGTCCCCCTAGTGCCACAACCGGCCGCACTTGCCCTTGCCACCTCGCCGTGGGCAAATACTAGGTTTCGCTGGCTGCTGGCCATCTTCATGCTCAATGGCGTGGCCGCAGCCGTTCCCGCCACCTTGCTGCCTTTCTTTGTAGCCGACAGGCTGCAGGCGCCTGCTCTGCAGCCCCTGCTGCTGCTGTGTTTTTTTGGCGCGGCAGCCCTGGGCCTGCCGCTGTGGGTGAAGGCCGTCTCGCGTTGGGGCCTGGCACCCAGCTGGCGTGCGGGCATGCTGGCCAGCGTGCTGGCCTTCGGCTTCACGCCCTGGCTGGGCGCGGGCGACGGCATGGCCTTTGCTGTGATCTGCCTGGCCAGCGGGCTGGCCCTGGGCGCGGACCTGGCCTTGCCGGGCGCACTGCTCACGGGCGTGATCCACGAGTGCGGTGAGGGCAGCCGAGGCGAGGGCCGCTACCTGGGCTGGTGGACCTGCGCCACCAAACTCAACCTAGCCCTGGCCGCGGGCCTGGCCCTGCCCCTGCTGTCCGCCGCGGGCTACCGCAGCGGCGGCACCGACCCGGCCGGGCTGCAGGCGCTGGCCTGGGCCTATGGTGGGCTGCCCTGCCTGCTCAAGCTGGCGGCTGCGCTGCTTCTTTGGCGCGCCGAGCGATTGCATTCTTCCTGGAGCCACACATGAACCACATCACCCACTGCGCTTCGTTTTCACCAATGCGGCGCGCCTGCCTGGGGGCAGCATTGGCGCTGTCTCTGGCGGGCTGCGCCGGTCCTTCCGTGCATGACTACGCCAAGGAGCAGCCGCAGCTGGACCTGCGCCAGTATTTCAACGGGCCGCTGACGGCACACGGCATGTTCACGGACCGCTCGGGCAAGGTGGTCAAGCGATTCACCGTGCGCATGACGGGCCGCTGGAATGGCGACGAGGGCTCCCTGGAGGAGCACTTCGTCTACAGCGACGGCAGCACGCAGGAGCGGGTCTGGCATATCCGCCACCTGGGCGAGGGCCGCTACAGCGGCCGGGCCGACGACGTGGTGGGTCAGGCCCAGGGCCAGGGCGCGGGCAATGCCTTCCGCTGGAGCTATGTGCTCGCCCTGCCCGTGGATGGGCGGGTCTGGAACGTCCACATGGATGACTGGATGTACCTCATGGACGGGCGCACCCTGCTCAACCGCACGGCCATGAGCAAGCTCGGTGTGCACCTGGGCGATGTGACGCTGGCCTTCGTCAAGGAGTGATGGTCATGCCGCTGTTCTCGCGCGGACTGAACCCGCTGCTGGCTGACTGGAAGGGACGCTCGGCATGGGTGGTGGGTGCCTCCTCGGGCATAGGGCGTGCCACGGCCGAGGCGCTGCACCGACAAGGCGCCCGTGTGATCGTCTCTGCAAGGCATGGCGGCGCGCTGCAGGACTTCGTGCGCGACCGCGAGGGCTGCCTGGCCCTGCCGATGGACGTGACCGATGTCGCCGCCGTGGGTGCGGCTGCCCAAGCCGTGCTGGCGCACGCGGGCGGGGCGCCCGACCTGATCGTCTACTGCGCAGGCCACTACCGGCCCCTGCGCGCCGCTGAGTTCGACCTGACCGAGATGCAGCGCCACCTGGCTGTGAACTATGGCGGCGTGCTGCACCTGCTCGATGCCGCGCTGCCCATGCTGCTCAAGGCTGGTCGGGGCCATCTGGCCCTGGTCGGTTCGGTGGCCGGCTACCGGGGGCTGCCCATGTCCCTGGCCTACGGCCCCACCAAGGCGGCGCTCAACAACCTGGCGGAAAACCTCTATCTGGACCTGCATGGCCTGGGCCTGGGCGTGTCCATCATCAACCCCGGCTTTGTCGATACGCCGCTGACGGTGCAAAACAGCTTCAGCATGCCGGCCCTGATCGACGCCGACGAGGCGGCCCGGCATATGCTGCAGGGCTGGGCGCAGGGGCGTTTCGAGATGAATTTCCCGCGCCGCTTCACGCGCTGGGTGCGCCTGCTGCGCTGCCTGCCGGACGCCTGGTATTTCTCAATCGTTCGTCGTATCACAAGAACCTGAAATTCAAGTGCTCCAAGGCGTTGCTGCACAAATCTTGCTTGCAGCGAGTTACCCAAAACCCTAAGCATGGATATGTCACGGCTGCAATCTGAGGGCGATTAAGTTCAGTAAATTGATTAAATATCGCTACCTGAATATGCAGCGCATTCACTGGGTCCTCAAAGGTGAATCGACCAGAGTTTCTTAGAAGCCCCTGGCACCTCTGCCTCAAACCTCGCTTCCGAAGTCGTCTTTGCGCCCGCCTGCGGGTCTATGCCAAAGTTCTCGTGCACGGAAAAAACACAAGTACAGTGACTTTCCGCATTGTGGGAAGGCCTACCCCTTGAAAGCAAAATTTTTTCCCTTATTATTAGCACTCGATGGTGTTGAGTGCTAACAGCACCAACTCCTCGCCAGTTAGAACCAATCCTGCTTTGGCAGGGTTTTAGATCTATTCACCTTGTTGATTGATATCTAGGAGATGTTATGAACCTGCGTCCTTTGCACGACCGCGTGATCGTCAAGCGCCTTGAGAACGAAACCAAGACCGCTTCGGGCATCTATATCCCTGACAACGCTGCTGAAAAGCCTGACCAAGGCGAAGTGCTGGCTGTGGGCCCTGGCAAGCGTAACGACAAGGGCGAACAAATCGCTCTGAACGTGAAGGTCGGTGACCGCGTTCTGTTCGGCAAGTACAGCGGCCAGACCGTCAAGGTCAACGGCGACGAGCTGCTGGTGATGAAGGAAGACGACTTGTTTGCAGTCGTCGAGAAGTAATCTCTCGCTTCTTTCCAACTTTCAAATTCATAGCTGCAAGCGCTTTATTTATAGGTACTTGCGGTTAAATTGAACTCAATTTGTAGGAGCCAAAAATGGCAGCAAAAGACGTAGTATTCGGTGGTGAAGCCCGCGCTCGCATGGTTGAAGGCGTGAACATTCTGGCCAATGCGGTCAAGGTGACTCTGGGCCCTAAAGGCCGCAACGTCGTGCTGGAGCGCTCTTTCGGCGCCCCTACCGTGACCAAGGACGGTGTGTCCGTGGCCAAGGAAATCGAACTCAAGGACAAGCTGCAGAACATGGGCGCTCAGCTCGTGAAGGAAGTAGCCTCCAAGACCAACGACATCGCTGGTGACGGTACAACGACTGCTACCGTGCTGGCACAAGCCATCGTGCGCGAAGGCAGCAAGTACGTTGCCGCTGGTCTGAACCCCATGGACCTGAAGCGCGGTATCGACAAGGCAGTGGCTGCTCTGGTGGAACAACTGAAGACTCAGTCCAAAGCCACAACCACTTCCAAGGAAATCGCCCAAGTCGGTTCGATCTCCGCCAACTCCGACGAATCCATCGGCAAGATCATTGCTGACGCGATGGACAAGGTTGGCAAGGAAGGCGTGATCACCGTGGAAGAAGGCAAGAGCCTGGACAACGAGCTGGATGTCGTTGAAGGCATGCAATTCGACCGTGGCTACCTGTCGCCTTACTTCATCAACAACCCAGAAAAGCAATCCGCTGTTCTGGACAACCCCTTCGTGCTGCTGTTCGACAAGAAGATCAGCAACATCCGCGACCTGCTGCCTACCCTGGAGCAAGTGGCCAAGGCTGGCCGCCCTCTGCTGATCATTGCAGAAGACGTCGAAGGCGAAGCCCTGGCAACGCTGGTGGTCAACACCATCCGCGGCATCCTGAAGGTTGTGGCTGTCAAGGCTCCTGGCTTTGGCGATCGTCGCAAGGCCATGCTGGAAGACATCGCCATCCTGACCGGTGGCAAGGTGATCGCTGAAGAAGTGGGCCTGACTCTGGACAAGGTCACTTTGGAAGATCTGGGCCAAGCTCAGCGCGTCGAAATCGGCAAGGAAAACACCACCATCATCGACGGTGCTGGTCAAGCTGACGAAATCGAAACTCGCGTCAAGCAAATCCGCCTGCAAATCGAAGAAGCGACCAGCGACTACGACCGTGAAAAACTGCAAGAGCGCGTGGCCAAGCTGGCCGGCGGTGTTGCAGTGATCAAGGTTGGCGCTGCAACCGAAGTCGAAATGAAGGAAAAGAAGGCCCGCGTGGAAGACGCCCTGCACGCAACCCGCGCTGCTGTGGAAGAAGGCATTGTGGCTGGCGGCGGCGTGGCATTCCTGCGCGCCAAGCAAGCTATTGGCAACCTGAAGGGTGACAACGCCGAGCAGGATGCTGGTATCAAGCTGGTGCTGAAGGCCATCGAAGCGCCTCTGCGCGAAATCGTGGCCAACGCTGGTGGCGAGCCATCGGTGGTGGTGGACGCTGTGCTGAAGGGCCAAGGCAACTTCGGCTTTAACGCGGCCAACGACACTTACGGCGACATGCTGGAAATGGGTATTCTGGACCCAACCAAGGTGACCCGTACTGCGCTGCAGAACGCTGCTTCCGTGGCTTCGCTGCTGCTGACCACAGAGTGCATGGTTGCCGAAGCCCCTAAGGCTGAAGGCGCCGGTGCTCCTGACATGGGTGGCATGGGCGGAATGGGTGGCATGGGCGGCATGGGCATGTAATTGCCCAGCTGCTGACCGAAGTTACAACACTTCGGTTGCTGCACATAAAAAACAAAAGGCCGCTTCTGCGGCCTTTTGTTTTTAGAGATGAAAAATGGCTTTAACGCTTATCTATAAGAAGTTGAAAGCTCACATCTAATTCCCATTCACTGGTGACTCTGCCAAGCGCTGCATCAAGGCAACAGTCGAAGGATCGACACCACGCCAGTCATCACTTTGCTGGCATACGCGCAACTCTTGGGCCAACTTTTTGCCCAACTCTACGCCCCACTGATCAAAGCTATTGATGCCCCACACCGCACCAGAAACAAACACGCGGTGCTCATACAAAGCGATCAGCGCCCCCAAAGAAGCGGGGTCCAGCGATTGCAGCAGCAAGAAAGTACTGGGCCGATTGCCTGGACAGTCCCGCTCTGCGCCCTCTCCATGCCGCCCGACCATCAGCGCCTGTGCTTGAGCAATCGCGTTGATCACCAAACTTTGGTGGTGTGCCCCCAGATACTTTCCCCCGTCGCGCAACGCAATAAATTCCACCGGAATGACATCAGGGCCCTGGTGAAGCATCTGAAAGAAGGCATGCTGGCCATTGGTTCCGGGCTCACCCCAAACCACGGCGGAGGTTGGAACCCCCAGTTTGTGCCCATGGCGCGTCACGCCCTTGCCATTGCTCTCCATCTCCAATTGCTGGAGATAAGCCGTCAAGCGGCGCAAACCATGGCTATATGGTGCAATACAACGGCTGCCGAAGCCGCAAAAGTTGCGATTCCATACATCCAGCAGCCCCAAGCGCATGGGTAAATTGTGTGCATCAGATGCCGAAAAGAAGTGCGCATCCATTGCATGTGCGCCCTGCAGCAGACGACGAAATTGCGCTTCCCCTATCGCAATCGCAATGGGCAAACCAATGGCTGACCACAGGGAGAAGCGGCCACCTACCCAGTCCCAAAAACCCAGCGTGCGTGAAATACCAAATGCTGCTGCGGCCTCTGTATTGGTTGTCAACGCCACAAAGTGCTGGTCAATATTGCATGCATCTTCGGCGCTGTCACTGCCCCCGCTGGCTAAGAACCACTCACGTGCGGAATGTGCATTGAGCATGGTTTCCGCCGTAGTGAAGGACTTGGACGCAATCAGAAAGAGGGTGCTCTCAGGCCTGACCTTGCGCAGCACGTGCCCCAGCTCATGTCCATCGACATTCGAGACAAAGTGAAACTGCTTACCCGCATCCACCCAGTCTTCCAGCGCCTGCACCACCATTTCTGGACCCAGGTGCGAGCCACCAATCCCAATGTTGACCACATCCGTGATGCGTGAGTCTGCGCGCAACTGCTGCGCCAATTGCAGCATGGCATCCAAGGTGCTGTGAACATTACCCAGCGCTTGGCGCATGTCAACCTGCCACCCTTGCACAACTTTGTTTTCACGCAGCAAGCCACCATCTTGTGGCGTTCGCAGCAGCCAATGCATGGCCGCACGCCCTTCACTCGTGTTGATAGCCTGCCCGGCCAGCATGCCATCACGCAGGGCATGCACCTTGCTTGCCTGGCCCAACTGAGCCAGCAGCGCTTCCGTATTATCTAGCAGCCAATTTTTGGATAAATCTGCAAACACATAAGGCGCTTGCTGACTCAGATTATCCAAGCGCTGGGCATCAGCATCAAACGCTTGCTGCAAGTCAAAGCCATCTTTGATGGCCTGAAAGTGCGCTTGCAACTGCGCCCACTCAGGCGTTTCATGACAAACCAAATCCATGCTTAACTTAGTGCTTGCGCACCACCACGCTTCCCACGGAATAACCTGCGCCAAAAGAGCAGATCACGCCCGTATCTCCCGCAAGCAAATCTGCACGGTGCTTGTGAAAAGCGATGATGGATCCCGCAGAAGCGGTGTTGGCAAATTCATCCAGAATCAACGGTGCGCGGTCAGCCGAGGCCTCTCCAACCAGTTTTTTCAAGACCAGCTGGTTCATCCCCAAATTAGCTTGGTGCAGCCAGTAGCGGCGCACTTGCTCAGGCGTGTGCCCCATTTTTTCCAGATGCGCTTGAATGTGCGCCGCAGCAATCGGCACAACTTCCTTGAATACCTTACGGCCTTCTTGGCGGAAAGTCTTGTCTCGTGCAGCAGGATCACTGTCTTCACTTCGGTTCATGAAACCGAAGTTGTTGCGAATATTGTTGGAGAACTGTGTCGCCAAATGCGTACCCAGCACCTCCCACGCATCATGGCTGGTGGCAGTATCTGCACGCTCAATGATCACTGCCGTACACACATCACCAAAGATAAAGTGGCAATCGCGGTCACGCCACTCAAGGTGTGCAGAAGTAATTTCTGGATTCACAACCAGTACACATTGGGCCGTACCACAGCGCACGGCATTAACGGCTTGTTCAATCGCAAATGTGGCCGATGAGCAGGCGACATTCATGTCAAACCCATAGCCCCCGGCCCCCAGGGCTTGCTGAACTTCCACGGCCATGGCGGGATAGGCACGCTGCATATTGGAAGCCGCACACAGCACCATATCAATATCAGCCCCCGTTTTACCGGCTTGCGCCAGTGCTTCATGGGCTGCGGCGACTGCAATTTCTGCCATCAATGACAGCTGATCGTCAGAGCGTTCCTCAAAACGGGGGTACATGCGCTGCGGATCCAGTACACCCGTCTTCTCCATCACGTAGCGCTGGCCAATGCCAGAGGCTTTCTCGATGAATTCCACACTCGAGTGCTGCAATGCCGAACGGTTGTCCGATGCAATTTCGCTGGCGAAACGTGCATTTTGAAGATCCACGTAGCTATTGAAAGCCTCCACCAGCTCGGCATTGGTGATGGTGTGAGGAGGCTGATACAAGCCCGTACCGCTAATAACAACAGAATGCATAAAAGTATTTCCATGGCCAGCCAGCGCGGCGCAGCCTGCAAGTTTAACGATCAGGCCGCTTCAATGAGCCGTTCGAGCTTGATGGCATCGACAGCAAAGGCTCGAATGCCTTCCGCAAGCTTTTCAGTGGCCATCGCATCTTCATTCAAGGCATAGCGAAAGCCCGCTTCATCGTAATGCTCTGCATGCAAATTAAGACTTTGCGCCTGCTCTGCATCCAGCATTCGCTGGATAGGGGCTTCACTTTGGCTCAACTGCGCCAAAAGCTCAGGCGCAATGGTCAGCAAGTCGCAGCCCGCTAACGCCACAATTTGCCCCGTACTGCGAAAGCTGGCGCCCATGACTTCCGTCGTGATGCCGAAATGCTTGTAGTACTCATAAATCGCACGCACAGACCGCACTCCAGGATCATTGGCGCCAGACATAGCGGCCTCATCCCACTGCGCGCCCGCCTGTTTCTTGTACCAGTCGTAAATACGCCCCACAAACGGCGATATCAAGCACACCTTGGCTTGCCCGCAGGCAACGGCCTGCACTTTAGAGAAAAGCAAGGTCAGGTTCGTATGAATACCGCGCATTTCCAGCAAACGAGCCGCCTCAATCCCCTCCCACGTTGCTGCAATTTTGATCAGAACACGGTCAGTGTGTATGCCCGCCGCTTGGTACAACTCAACAATCCGCTCTGCACGTGCAAGGGTCGCCTCTGTATTGAAAGACAAGCGGGCATCGACTTCTGTAGAAACACGGCCTGGCACCACCGACAAAATCTCGCAGCCAAACCTGACCAGCAACCGATCCGTCACTTCCTCCAGAGATTTGTCTTGCCACTGGCGTGCCATATCTACCAGCAAAGGCCGGTACTCAGGCAGCTGGACAGCTTTCAAAATCAAGGATGGGTTGGTCGTCGCATCTTGTGGTTTGAACTGCGTGAGTTGCTGAAAATTGCCTGTATCCGCCACCACTACCGTAAATTGCTTGAGTTGCTCCAACTGGTTCATCTTGTCTCACTTCTTGTTGTGTATTTTTCAAATCAAAAACCGAGTGTAGTGCGCGTTTTCTGCCTGTGCTTGCGCAAAACCTGCCTCTGACTTGGTTTGTTGCAAGTGACGCAAAATTGCACCTTTTCCGACACTCCACCAAGGCCTGCACATGCTTGATCGAATTTCAGCCTCTCTCCCTTCGCTGGCACCTGCCGAGCAACGGGTGGGGCAGCTTGTGCTAGCAGACCCTCACAGTTTTGCACGCCTACCTGTCCGTGAGCTGGCAGAAAAAGCGCAAGTCAGCAAACCAACGGTGATCCGTTTTTGTCGAAGCCTAGGGTACGACGGCTTGGCCGATTTCAAGCTCAAACTGGCGGGCAATGTGGCAGAAGGTGTTCCATTTGTACATCGCAGCGTTGATGCCGATGACAAAACTTCAGACGTATTGGTCAAAGTCATCGACAACTCAGTGGCTGCATTTTTGCAATACCGCAACGCAGCCAATGCATCCGCCATTGAACACGCGGTAGATGCCATTGTGAATGCCTGGAAGGCTAAAAAACGCGTGGAAATTTATGGTGTCGGCAACTCAGGTGTTGTCGCCCAAGACGCTCAACACAAGTTTTTTCGCCTTGGCATCAGCAGCCAGGCCACCAGTGACAGCCACATCCAAACCATGGGTGCAACCATGCTCAGGCAGGGCGACTGCCTGATCGTCATCTCCAATTCTGGCCGCACGCGAGAGCTGGTAGATGTGGCCCACATCGCTCGCGCGCAAGGAGCAACCATCATTGCCATCACATCGAGCCATACACAATTGTCAGACAGCTGCCACATCCTGCTGGCCGCTGATAATTTGGAAGGCTCCGACCTCTACAGCCCGATGGCATCGCGCCTGCTGCACCTGCTCATCATCGATATTCTCGCCACTGCTGTGGCCTTAAAGATGGACGGCAGCCTTGCACAAAACCTGCAAAACCTGCAAAACCAGCTACAACAAAAACGTTACGGTATTTAAAGCAGCGATCACCGACCCAGCCCATCAAAAATTTACGGTGTAGATGAGGCACGCAGCATCAACCAGTACGTGTAAAGCAACGGCGTATCAACGGTCGTGATAGTGGCTTTTTGATTATTTCAATAGCTACCAAGGCACAAAAATAAAGGACTTCAGATATAAAATCATCTGAAATCCTTGCTCAACAAGCGTTAGCAGCTCTTTTTTTCTTTCATCTAGAGCATGGTTACGAAACAGCTTGAGCGCTGTGAACACTGCCCAAAAAACTAAAAAGTTGTGTGAATAAGAGGCACAAGGTGTGCAGGCCGTATGAGCTGTACAAGTACGACGCGGTAAAGAAGAGACGCCTCAAAGGTCGTATGAACCGCTCTTGGGCGCAGCAAACGAAAAAAAACCGGCATTAATGCCGGTTTTATGAAGCAGCCAATAGCTTAGAAGCGATGGCGCAAGCCTGCTGTGATACCTGTTCGGCTGCGCGCCAGACTGGCAGCATCGATATAGATCTTCTGCCCACCAGACACCTTGGTGTGATCTATCGCGAAATATGCATCAGTACGCTTGCTGAATGCATAGTCCAGCGCTGCCACCATCATGTTGGACTTGCCATTCGAGGCACCCGAACCTGAGCCAGATTGCTTGGCGTGAAAGTAATGCATGCCAGCATTAATCTGTGGCGTCACCTGGTAGCCAAAACCCACTTTGATCATTTGGCGCTTGTCCGAATCACCCACTTGGAAACCACCATTGGTTTGACCTTGCCACATGTTGTTAATGATGGCCTGATCAACCAAACGGTCAGCCAGTGCGCCTACATAGGCTCCAACGGTCGTCGGTGTGCCAGGAGACTTCCACTTCACCTTGTTTTGCCCGTAACCTAAATTAAGGTACAAAGGTCCGGTGCGATAAGAGCCGCCAAAAGTCCAGGCATCCAGATCAGAACCACCAGGCAGCGATGTTCTCAAGAAACCGCCACCTACAGAGATTCCATTTTCCGAATAGCGCAAGAAACCACCCATTGTTTTCAGCGCCCCTGATGCGATGCCACCAGCTGCAGTCGTCAGCGCATTGGGCGTGGTACTGCCAGTGGCCGCGGCAACAGCGTTATCAATGCCAGCCTTCACTGGAGCAGACAATGGTGTGGCGCCTGGGAATGGCAGCAAACCGAGCCCGACATTACGCACGTTGTCAGTGTTGTCGTTGCCTTCAGCAAACGAGTATTGCACCGTACCTACCCAGCTACGCGTAGGTGTGGCCAAGGTGTATTTCAGTGCGTTGCTGGTACGTGCGCCTGCCGCCATACCCAGCTCGGGTTTGAACGCCTCCATATAGGGCGAATAAGGGAACGATGAATAAGTGCTGGTCACCACATCAAACAGCACGTTCCACTGACGACCCATGGTCAACCGGCCATAAGGCCCCTGCAAGCCCACATAGGCCAGCTGAAAAAACGGTGTGCTGACCGTGCCGTCGTCCGCATTAAAGCGATTTTCCAATTCAACGAGCGCCTTGCTGCCGCCCCCCAAATCTTCCTCCACTTTGATACCCCAGCGGCTTTGAGACATGCCGCCGCCGATCATTTTGGTCAGATTACCTTTAGAGGCACCTTCATTGTTGGTGTGGCGAATAGCCGCATCCACAATTCCCCACAGCTCCACCTTGCTAGCGCCAGTTGCCTGGGCCATGGCTGGCATGACAGTGGCACAAAGTATGCCTGCGGCGAGCGCTACGATTTTCTTTTGCATCTGCTTGTCTCCTCTTGAAGTGAAATTGTTCGATTCAGGATGCAATTTCATTCTAGAAAAGCACTGCCGTTCTAATTTCATTCTTAGCACGAAAACCACGCTCGTTTTCCCGTGCCACAGAAGCTACAAATGCAAAAAGCCAGCCCGAAGGCTGGCTTTTTTATCTAACAAAAACTGAGGCTAGCCCAGCTTCATATTAGAAAGCGTGGCGAATACCAACTTGCACACCGTGCATCTTGCCGGAGTTGTCAGCACCACCGGCGCCAGCCAATGCGCTGTTCAATGTGAAGTCTGCGCCGTTCTTGTTCTTCAGGTAAGAGTAAGTGCCGTACAAAGCTGTGCGCTTGGACATGCTGTGCACATAGCCCAGGGAGAACTGTTGAGCCTTGTCAGAGCTGTCAGACCACTTGTAGTTGTTGTAAGTAGCCTTCACAACACCAGCAGCGCCCACAGGAGCGGACACACCCAGGTTCCAAGTCTTCAGCTTTTCGCTAGTACCGGAGGCGATTTCTTTGTACTTGGTTTCCTTGTAGAAAGCCAGCAGCTTCACTACGCTCAGGTCGTAGGAGCCACCCAGTTGCCAAGTAGTCAGATCTTCCAGACCAGCAGTCAGCGTAGGCACAACCAAGCCATTGTTTTGCTTGTCGTAGCCCAGACCCAGGCTCAGAGGGCCGTTGTCATAGGTAGCGCCAATGCCAACGTAACGAGCGTCACGGTTGGATTCTTGCTCACCGAAACCATAGTCAACGCCAACGCCAAAGCCCGAGAACTTAGGCGAGATGTAGCTGATCATGTTGTTGCTACGGTTGGCATAACCAGTTTGTGTGCCGTTCCATGCCAGAGTAGAACCCAGACCCACGGTACCGAACAGGTCGTAACGGCTTACGGCGTTGTACGAAGCTGTCAGAGCACGGCCCAGACGCACTTGACCGAAGTTACCGGACAAGCCAATTGTAGATTGACGCTTGAAGTTCAGGCCACCAGCAGTGCCGTCATCAGGCTGCAGTTCGCCTTCAACAACAAATTCAGCCTTCAGGCCGTTGCCCAGATCTTCCACACCGCGGAAGCCCAGACGGCTTGTAGCGTTGCCGCTATTGAGCATGCCGTTGGCGTTTTCTTGGCCCTTCACGTAACCGATGCTGGTGTCAACAACACCGTACAGGGTCACGGAAGACTGAGCCATTGCAGCGCCGGAAGAGGCCAGCACGGCCAAGGCGATCAGAGATTTCTTCATATCAATTACTCCAAGGTTTATAGAGGGCACGCAGCATCAGTTTTTTGTTGCCTTGACTCAATGAACTCAAGCCGGGCCTGTCGAGCGCGCCAACCTCCTGGTGGGGAAGTTGGGCTTATTGCACCAGACTGGGCACCCTTGCGCAAAGAAAATCCCCTCCTCATGGCTGAATTCGCACCTTTCTGTTGCTCACGTGCAACAAACCGCGTCCAAATGGTCTGCCGCAGGGCAATGTCGCAATTACAAATGGATAACGACACTTCTTCTTACAGCAGCACGGCTATAAAAGTAAGTACACACCCACACATATCCGCACCCTTTATTCAAGTGGGCACCCCGCCATCTCTCAACATTCAAGCGCCTACGGTTGATATAAAAAATGCATAAAAAAAGCGCCTTTTCGGCGCTTTTTTTAATTTTTAAACCTTTTAAGCTTCGTGCAGCTCAAAGCTGGTGGTGATTTGCGCGGTCTTGCCCAGCATGATGCTGGCCGAGCAATATTTCTCATGGCTCATGGCAATGGCGCGCTCTACAGCGGTGTCGGGCAGGCCTTTACCCGTTACGGTGAAGTGCATATTGATCTTGGTGAAAACCTTGGGCTCAACTTCGGCACGCTCTGCGGTGAGCTTGACGGAGCAGCCACGCACATCATGGCGGCCACGTTTCAAAATGAGCACAACGTCATAGGCTGTGCACCCGCCAGTGCCTGCCAGCAGTGCCTCCATGGGGCGCGGCGCCAGGTTCTGGCCGCCATTGGCTGGAGTGCGCTCATCCGGGGCACCATCCATGGCCAGTACGTGACCACTGCCTGTTTCGGCAATAAAACCCATTCCAGATCGTGTGCCTGCTGCGCCTGTCCAGCTTACGGTGCATTCCATGTCGTTTTCTCCTCAGCGATGTAGTCAATGGGCAGGTGTTCTGCACCCCAGTCAGCACATGGCAAAACTGTAGTTTCAGAAAACCTTGAAATCTTGTTGCAACGCAACATTATCCGCGTTACAATGCGCTCCTGCGTTTCATCGCTGGTTCTATCCAGCGGTACCACAGTCAGCATTGGCTACTGTAGCGCACCAGTTGTCTCCTCCACCTCCTCTAACGGTGGATTCAGCCCCAAGCCCTCGCGGCTTGGGGCTTTTTTTGTGCCGCGATGGCCGCCTTGCAGCACTGTCATGGCGCGCGCTGCGCCCACATGCCTATGATGGCGGATCTGGACTGCGCGCCATCTTTGCGCCAGCACGCTTTGATTTGTCGCCCTATGCCTGCACAAAAGACACTTACGCCCTTTGACTACCTCACCAAGATTCTGAACGCCCGCGTGTATGACGTGGCGATTGAATCTGACCTAGACCCTGCCAAGAACCTCAGCCGCCGTCTGCACAACAAAGTGCTGCTCAAGCGCGAAGACCAGCAGCCTGTCTTCAGCTTCAAGCTGCGTGGTGCCTATAACAAGATGGCCCACCTGACGGCGGAGCAACTGGGCAAGGGCGTGATCTGTGCCTCTGCGGGCAACCACGCCCAAGGCGTGGCCATGAGTGCCAAGAAGCTGGGCTGCCGCGCCGTGATCGTGATGCCCACCACCACACCGCAGGTGAAGGTGGATGCCGTAGCTGCGCTGGGCGGCGAGGTGGTACTGGCTGGGGAAAGCTATTCCGATGCCTACAAACACGCGGTCAAGCTGCAAAAGACCGAAGGCCTGACCTTTGTGCACCCCTTTGATGACCCAGACGTGATTGCGGGCCAGGGCACCATCGCCATGGAAATGCTGCGCCAGTTGCAAAAGCTGGGCAGCCAGCGTCTGGATGCAGTGTTTGTAGCGATTGGCGGGGGTGGCCTGATCAGCGGCGTGGCCAACTACATCAAGGCTGTGCGCCCCGAGATCAAGGTGATTGGCGTGCACACCAAGGATTCCAGCGCCATGCTTCAGTCGGTGCAGGCGGGCGAGCGGGTAGAGCTGGCCGATGTGGGCTTGTTTGCCGATGGCACCGCCGTGAAGCTGGTGGGCGAAGAAACTTTTCGCATCGCCAAGGACCTGGTGGATGACTATGTGGTGGTGGATACCGATGCCGTCTGCGCCGCCATCAAAGACATTTTTGTAGACACGCGCTCCATCGTCGAGCCCTCAGGGGCACTGGCTGTGGCGGCCATCAAGCAGTACGTAGCCAAGCACAAGACCAAGGGCGAGACCTACGCGGCCATTCTGTGCGGCGCGAACATGAACTTTGACCGCCTGCGCTTTGTGGCCGAGCGGGCCGAGGTGGGTGAAGAGCGTGAAGCTCTGTTTGCCGTGACCATCCCCGAAGAGCGCGGCAGCTTCAAGCGCTTTTGCGAGGTGGTGGGCAAACTGCCCGGCGGCCCGCGCAGCGTGACGGAGTTCAACTACCGCATCAGCCACGACAGCAAGGCCCACGTCTTTGTCGGCCTGACCACGCCCACCAAGGGCGAGAGCGAAAAGATCTGCAAAAACTTTCAGAAAAACGGCTTTGACGCGCTGGACCTGACGTTTGACGAGATGGCCAAAGAGCACCTGCGCCACATGGTGGGCGGGCATTCGCCGCTGGCGCAAGAAGAGCGGCTGCTGCGCTTTGTCTTCCCGGAGCGCCCCGGCGCACTGTTCAAGTTCCTCAGCCTGATGGCTCCGACCTGGAACATCTCGCTGTTTCACTACCGCAACCAGGGCGCCGACTATGGCCGCATTCTGGTGGGAATGCAGGTGCCTGAGAAAGACAGCAAAAAGTTTGATACCTTCCTCAAGCAACTGGGCTACCCATGGGTAGAAGAGACCCAGAACCCTGCCTACCAGTTGTTCTTGAAATAGCAGTTCAAGCTTTTCACCCCAATCCTTTTCGCACCCAAGCTGTGTGCCTTATGCATAAAGCGCTTGCAGCACACCTTTTCTAAAACCTTTATGCAAGCCCTTCGCCATTTTTTGCTGGCCGTGCAGTTTTTCAGCCGCATTCCGGTCACAGGGCGCATGGCGGCGTGGGTGGGCTGGAGCGCCGAGATGCAGCGCGCCAGCGCAGCCCATCTGCCCGGTGTGGGCTGGCTGGTGGGGTTGTGGGCGGCGCTGTTGATGGGTGGTGTCTGCTGGCTGATGCCAGATACCCCGTGGACGCCGCTGCTGGCTGCCGTCATCAGCACTGCGGGCACACTGTGGTTGACGGGTGGTTTTCATGAAGACGGCCTGGCTGATGTAGCCGATGGGCTAGGCGGCTTTGTGCCAGCTGAACGCGCACTGGAGATCATGAAGGACTCGCGCCTTGGTGCTTACGGTGTGATGACGCTGGTCATGGCCTTGCTGACCAAAGTGGCCCTGATCGCCCTGCTGCTCAGCGCCATGCAAGCGTTTTGGGGGCCAGTCCCCATCCTCGTGCTGGTGTGCTGCATCCACGTGCTGTCGCGCTTTGCGCCACTGGTGCTGATGCGCAGCCTGCCCCATGTCGGGCTGGCGGCCAGCAGCAAAACCCTGCATGTGGCGGGCCAGCAGATGGGCTGGCAAGGTCTGCTGACCGGAGCCCTGTGGTGCCTGCCTGCACTGGCACTGCTGGGCTGGCTGGGTATTTACAGTTTTGTGCTGAGCCTGCTGGCTGCCATGGCTGTCACCATATGGCTGCTGCAGCGCTGGTTCAAAAAACGCCTGAGCGGCATGACAGGCGACTGCCTGGGCGCATGCCAGCAACTGAGCGAACTGGCCATGCTGCTGGCCACGGCCCTGTACCTGGGCCACCAGCTGTGACGCTGCGATGAGTACGTTGTGGCTGGTGCGCCATGCACGCCCCTTGATTGACAGCGGCATCTGCTATGGCAGCCTGAATGTGGCTGCCGATGCTGCGCTGACTGCCGCTGCAGCGCAAGAGTTGGTTGAGGCACTCGTTGCCAGCACTGCAAAGAACTTTTCATCGCCCACAGCTTGCAGCGTGGTGCTGCGCCACTCGCCCTTGCAAAGATGTGAGCAACTTGCGCACGCATTGGTTGCGCGACAGTCCAACTTAGCCTTTCACCCCCACGCCGACATCCGGCTGCAAGAGATGGATTTTGGCGCGTGGGAAGGCGTGGCGTGGCACGACATCTCCCGCGCCCACATCGATGCATGGGCGGGCGACCTGCCCCACTACGCTCCCGGCGGGGGCGAGTCACTGGCCAGCATGCTGCAACGCGTGCAAGCCGCACTGCAGCACAGCTGGCTGATAGATAGCCAGCAGGGCACGCGCAACGTCGTCTGGGCCACCCACGCGGGCGTCATCCACTGCGTGCAGTGGTTGCTGCAGCACGGCAACGCCCTGCCCTGCAGTGCCACATGGACCCTGCCCGCACCCGGCTTTGGGCAATGGCTGGCACTGCCGTGGGCCGCAGCCGCCCCCTGCCTTTCCCACCAGAACCCTTAACTGCGCTGCTTGGCGCTGAGAGCTACACCGCAATGTCTTTGCAACTCACCCCTGAATCCCAGCAACAGGCCATTGCCTCTATCGAACGCTATTTCCGCGAGCACATGGACGAGCCGATTGGCAATGTCGCAGCTGGCGGGCTGCTGAAGTTTTTTCTGCAAGAAATTGCCCCTGTCGCCTACAACCAGGGCGTGGCCGATGCGCAAGAGCGCCTGCAGCAACGTGTGGCAGAAATTGACATTGAAGTGCACCACGCACCTTTCACCTACTGGCCGCAGCCCACGCGCACGCGCCGCAGTTAAGCGGCTGCTCACACCGCATGGCTCTAACACCACCAGGCCTTGAAGCTGCCCAGGCACTGGCAGCGGCTGCACGCCTTAACTGCCAACAAATCTGCGCTGAAATGGCTGATGCCAGCAGCGCCAAACCGTTGACACATTCATAACCCGACACCATCCCGGGCATGGCACCTGCCCCACAATGGCTGCATGTTTGAATCCCTGCGCACTTGGGCCACCCCCTACGGTGGCGATGCTTTTCTCTACATCACGCTCTTGGCCGTTGCCAGTTTCATCGCCCTTGTGGTGCTGAAACAGCGCCTGAGCACATTCACACTCAACCGCCTCATTCGCATGGGCGCGCTGGTGGCATTGCCGCTGTCCTTCGTCTCCATGGAGATGGGCGACAACAACTGGGGCATCGCAGTCGTGGCCATTGTGTGGTGCGTGCTGGTGGCCATCATCTGCAAAAACGAAACCAGCCAGCGCGCCATTCAACAAGGCGCATCTAAAAAATGAGCTTCCATCGCTTATCAGTGCTTGTTTTCAGATATTTTTATATCTAAAAACAAGCATGCATAAGCGCTGATAGCTTCTATTTCAAGAGTGGAGCTTCCCATGCATTTCAAAACGCCCCGTCTGTCCATGCTTGACCTGGTGGCTGTGCGCGAAGGCGGCACCGTGCGCCAGGCGCTGGACATTGCCGTGCAAACCGCACAAAAAGCCGAAGCACTGGGCTTTGCCCGCTACTGGCTGGCCGAACACCACAACATGCCTGGCATTGCCAGCTCAGCCACCTCGGTGCTGATTGGCCACATTGCCGGCAAGACAGAGCACATCCGCGTGGGCTCGGGCGGCATCATGCTGCCCAACCATGCGCCGCTGGTGGTGGCTGAAGCCTTTGGCACGCTGGCCGAGCTGTACCCGGGCCGCATTGACCTGGGTCTGGGCCGTGCTCCCGGCACTGACGGCGCCACCATGCGCGCACTGCGCCGTGACCGCGTTGAGACCGAGCAGGACTTCCCCGCAGACGTGGCAGAGCTGCAGCGCTTGCTGGGCCCTGCGCAAGAAGGCGCTCGCATCACCGCCACACCGGGCACCAACACCAACATCCCCATCTGGCTGCTGGGCTCCAGCCTGTTCTCTGCACAGCTGGCGGCCATGAAAGGGTTGCCCTACGCCTTTGCCTCGCACTTTGCACCGCGCTTTTTGCACCAGGCCATTGAGTTGTATCGCAACATGTTTCGCCCCTCTGCCACGCTGGCCAAGCCCTATGTGATGGTGGGTGTGCCCGTGGTGGCAGCACCCACTGATGAAGAGGCCGAGTTTTTGGCCACCAGCACGCAGCAGCGCGTGCTGGGCATCTTGACTGGCCAGCGCGGCCAGTTGCCAGCGCCCGTTGCCAACTTCATGCAGCAACTGGGCCCGCGTGAGCAAGCCGCAATCAACGACTTTCTGGCCATGTCTGTGGTCGGTGGCCCAGAGACGGTGCGCGCAGGCTTTGCCCGCATTCAAGAAAGCACCGAAGCTGACGAGCTGATTTTGGTGACCGATGTGTACAACCCCATGCTGCGCCTGACCAGCCTGGAGATTGCGGCACAAGCGCTCAAGTAAGCCCACGCCAGCTTGTGCGCATGAGCCGCCCGGCCCGCCTGCTTCAACTGCTGGACCTGCTGCGCCGCGCCCGCCAGCCGCGCAGCGGGCCACAACTTGCGCAGACGCTGCAGATCAGCCTGCGCACGCTGTACCGCGACATTGCCACGCTGCGCGAGCAAGGCGCAGCCATTGTGGGCGACCCCGGTGTCGGCTACGAAATGCGGCCCGGCTTTTTGCTGCCCCCGCTGATGTTCACTGCCGACGAGCTGGAAGCCCTGCTGCTGGGTGCCCGCTGGGCCCGCCAGCAGGCAGACCCACAACTGGCCAGCGCCGCTGGCACAGCCATGGACCGCATCCGCTCAGCCCTGCCGCTGGAGTTGCGCATTGAGGTCGATACCACCGGGCTGCTTGTGCCACCCGTTGCTGTGCCCGACCAGCAGCCCGAACCCTGGCAGAGCGCACTGCGCCAGGCCATTCGCGCCCAGCACAGAGTGGTGCTGCACTACCAAGACCAGCATGGCGTGCTCACGCAGCGCCCGGTCTGGCCCTTTGCCATGGCCTACTTTGAGCGCTGCCGGGTGGTCTCGGCCTGGTGCGAGCTGCGTCAGGACTTTCGCCACTTTCGCGCCGACCGCGTACTCACCCTGCACGACAGTGGCGAGCGCTACCCCCAGTCGCGCCAGCAATTGATTCGCCGCTGGCTCCAGCACACAGGCTACCAGGTGCAGATGGGCTGAGCCACTGGGGCGGCACTGCGGCCCAAGCCCGCCAGCCACCACTGACACAAACTGACAGCGTGCCTGCCTACAGTGCCCTGCATGGCTACTTCGCCATCGCAAACGGAGCACACAAATGCAGCACCACAACACCCAGAACAGCGACACCCTGCGCTTTTTCTTTCACCCCATGTCACGCGCCCGCTCGGTGCGCTGGATGCTGGAGGAATGCCAGGCCACTTACGAAGCCGTGCTACTTGACTACGGCACCAGCATGAAGGCCCCCGCCTATCTGGCCCTGAACCCCATGGGCAAAGTGCCTGCGCTGCAGCATGGCGAGACAGTCATCACCGAAACCGCTGCCGTACTGGCCTATCTTGCCGACTTGTTCCCTGAGCGCCAACTGGCCCCCGCTGTGGGCAGCGCAGAGCGCGGCAGCTACTATCGCTGGCTGTTTTTTGTAGCAGGGCCGGTCGAAGCCATCACCACGGCACAGGCTGAGGGCTGGCTGGCCCAGCAAACGCTGCAGCAAGCCCAGACCGCCGGTTATGGCCGCATGGAAGATGTCATCCGCACCCTGCAGCTGGCAGTGCAAGGCAAAACCTATGTCTGCGGCACACACTTCAGCGCGGCTGATATTTACCTGTCCACCTATCTGGCCTGGGCCTGCCAGCACGGCCAGTTGCCCAAGCTGCCTGAGTTCGAGCGTTACTATCAACCCCTGATGGGTCGCCCAGCCGCACTGCGCGCCCAGCAGATCGACGACAGCCTGGCAGACGTGCAGCCATAGGGCACTTTACGCAGGGGCACAGGGGCAGAGGCGGCAGCCAGGCAGCAGGTGATGCAACCGTTATGCTTGGGCCAGCCCCCGTTTCGCTGCAAGGAATGTTTCATGTCCGTCTCACTGCAAGACCAGCTGGTGGTCGCCATCTCATCACGCGCCCTCTTCAATTTTGAAGAAGAAAACCAGCTGTTTGACCAAAACCCGGGCGCCTACGTGCAACTGCAGCGCCAGCGGCTGGATGTGCCCGCTGCGCCCGGAGTGGCGTTGCCCCTGGTACGCAAGCTGCTGGCTTTCAACCACAGCGGCCAGCGCCGCGTCGAGGTGGTGGTGCTTTCACGCAATGACCCGGTCAGCGGCATGCGCGTATTTCGCAGTGCCAGGGCACACGGGCTGGACACCTTGCAGCGCGGCGTGTTCACCCAGGGGCGCGATCCCTTTGGCTACTTGCGCCCACTGGGGGCTCACCTGTTTTTGTCCGCCAACGAGGCAGATGTGACCGAGGCTTTGGGCCTGGGCTACCCCGCCGCCCGCGTGCTGACGGAATCAGCCGGTGCCAGCAATGCCCACCCCCACGAAGTGCGCATTGCTTTCGACGGCGATGCCGTACTGTTCTCTGACGAAGCCGAACGCGTGTACCAGGCACAAGGGCTGGATGCTTTTTTGCGCCACGAGGTTGAACACGTGGCCCAACCACTGCCTGACGGCCCTTTCAAACCCTTGCTGGCTGCCTTGCACCGCCTGCAAAAAGCGGCGCAAGCAGGTGACACCGGCGGCATGCACCTGCGCACCGCCTTGGTCACTGCACGCAGCGCGCCTGCACACGAACGCGCCATTCGCACACTGATGGACTGGCAAATTGAAGTGGATGAAGCCATGTTTCTGGGTGGCCTGCCCAAAGGCGAATTTCTGCGCGAGTTTGCGCCCGACTTTTTCTTTGATGACCAGACCGGACACGTACAGTCGGCCAGCGCCCATGTGCCCGCAGGCCACGTGCGCAGTGGCATTGCCAACGCTGGCACTTAAGTTATGGGTCGAAGTGCGCAATCGCAGCAAGGCTCTACGCCTTGCTGCGCTCAACGCTGACAGCTTGCGTCGTCTGCTGCGTCTGGGGCACCCCAAGACATCAAAAAAGCCACCTGCGGGTGGCTTTTTTTTTGGAACCTGACTTTTGATACTTACAGACCACCTGTGCGCTTGACCTTGGGCTCTTCATAGGTCAGCGGCTGGGTGCGCACCTGCAGCATGTTGCGTTCTTGCTGGTCAGTCTTCTGGGCTTCCTGGGCCGCTTCCACGGCCATGGCGCTGGCGCGCCACATGGACTGAATGTGCTCAATCAGCTGCTTGTAGATAGGCTCTTTGGGAGGCTCTTCCACCTCTTGCTTGGCCTTTTTCTCCTGCACTTCGGTCCAGTCGCGGTCCGTCAGGCTCTTGTCGGTGGGCTTTTCCGGGTTCTTGATGGTGACCGTAACGCCTTCGCCCAACTGGTCGGTGGACTCCACCGCATTGACGGCGTGCACCGGACGAACGGCTGCCGGCCCTGAGGCACCTGTGGAATACAAATTGGCACCCTGGGTATTCGTCCACTGAATGGGATTACGTTCTACAGGTGGTATTTGCATAGCTAGGCCCTCGGTTCACGGTCAGGATTGACGTCGACAATAATTGGTTCCGACCTTTTTATCGGCACCTTGCAGAAAAACTTTAGAAAAATTTTTCGCCGTTCGTCGGGAATCCTTCAGCAAGCGGAAACCCTTACAAAAACAATTCCAGGAACTTCTGCGACTGCCTGTCCAGTGCCCGGGAATCACGAATCCGGTATTGCACGCCATCACGGCTGGTGATCAGCAGATCATGCCGCCCATCGAGCTTGCGAATGTCTTCTTCCGCCTTCAGCGCCAGGTGGGTCAGCCCCCTGTCCGTCTGCACAGTCCACACGCTGGGCACCGAAATGGCATCAATCGCCTCAATGCGCTGCACCTCGGGTACGAACTCGCGCACCGCAAACTCTTCTTGCAGCAGTTGGCGCGCCGCAGTGGGCACGTCGCTCAACTGATCAATCCAGAAAACCTCTTTGCCGTCGCGCCCCACTAAAGAAATGGATTCTTCAGGTGCCGCAATCGGAAATGCCCGCACAGGGATGAGCCCTTCATGCTGCGTACCATCGCTCAGTGTCAAACACAGGCGGCCATGGGCATTGCGGCTCAGCGTCATATTTTCGGCACTCATGCGTGCTCTCCTTCACGGGCCAATGTCAGGCCAGCGGCTTGTGCATCTTCTTCTGCGCGGCGGGCTTGCGCTTCGTACAGACGCCAGTAAGCGCCCTTGGCAGCCATTAGTGCATCGTGCGGACCCACTTCTACAATTTCACCGCGGTCCATGACCACCAGGCGGTCGGCCTTGCGCAGCGTCGACAAACGGTGGGCAATGGCAATCGTGGTGCGGCCTTTGACCAGGTTGTCCAGTGCTTTCTGGATTTCCTTTTCGGTCTCTGTGTCCACGGCCGATGTCGCCTCATCCAAGATCAGCAGGCGCGGATCAATCAACAAGGCACGTGCAATGCTGATGCGCTGGCGCTCACCACCCGACAGACCCTGACCGCGCTCACCCACCACCGAGTCATAGCCATGCGGCAACCGCAAGATGAACTCATGCGCGTGTGCGGCACGCGCTGCAGCCACAATTTCTGCACGGGTTGCCAATGGCTTGCCGTAGGCAATGTTCTCTGCCACGGTGCCAAAAAACAGGAAAGGCTCTTGCAATACCAAGCCAATGTTGCGGCGGTAATCTGCTACAGCCAGACGGCGGATATCGACACCATCGAGCTGGATGCTGCCTTCCGTCACATCGTAGAAACGGTTGATCAGGTTCACCAAGGTGCTCTTGCCTGAGCCGCTGTGCCCCACCAGACCAATCATTTCGCCGGGTTGAATATCCAGATTCAAATTGCGAATGACCTGGCGGCTGCCGTAGCGAAAGCCAACGTCGTGTAAAGAGATGCGCCCCTTGACAGGCTGCGGCAGCTGCACCGGGTTGACCGGCTCTGGCACGCTGCTGACCTGATCGAGTACATCAAAAATACGCTTGGCGCCTGCAGCGGCCTTTTGCGTGATGTTGACGATGCGGCTCATGGAGTCAAGGCGCGTATAAAAACGTCCGATATAGGCAATAAAGGCAGACAGCACACCCACCGTAATCTGGTCGTGCGCCACCAACCAGATACCAAAGCCCCAGACCACCAGCAAACCAATTTCCGTCATCAACCCCACAGTGGGTGAGAACAGAGACCACACCTTGTTGACGCGGTCATTGGCTTCCAGGTTGCGTACATTGGCTTCGCGAAAGCGCTCGATTTCGTGCTCTTCCTGGGCAAAGGCCTTCACCACACGCACACCGGGAATGGTGTCGGACAGCACGTTCGTCACATCGGCCCATACGCGGCTGACGCGGTCAAAACCCACGCTCAGGCGGCCACGCACCTTCTGAATCAGCCACGCGATGAAAGGCAGCGGCACCAAGGTCACCAGTGCCAGCCAGGGGTTGATGGAGGCCAAAATTACCGCTGTCATCACAATCATGATCACGTCGGTCACAAAATCCAGTGCGTACAGCGACAAGAACATGTTGATGCGGTCAGTGTCCGCACTGATGCGGCTCATCAAATCGCCCGTGCGCTTGCCACCAAAGTACTCCAGCGACTGCTTCATCATGTGGGCATAGGTGGTGGTGCGCATGTCTGCGCCAATGCGCTCAGACACCTTGGCCATCACCCATGTCCGCGCCCAGCTCAGCCCCCAGGCCAGCAATGCCGACAGCAGCAATCCCCCCAAATACAGCGACACCAGATACGGATCGACCGGCTGGCCGCTCTTTTGGTAGGGGATGAGGATGTCATCCATGATGGGAATCGTCAGGTAAGGCGGCACCAAGGTGGCCGCCGTAGCCAGCAACGTCATGACAAAGCCCAGAATCAGCATCCCTTTGTAAGGAGTTGCAAAACGCCCCACGCGCAGCAACACCCAGGTGGAAGTTTTAGGGCCGGCTTGCCGCGCACATGCAGGGCATTCATCACTGTCTGGTGGCAAGATTTCACTGCATACGCTGCAGCGGCTTTCATCCACGGGCAGCAGCGCATGCTCCAGGTTGCCTGCGGCCGCTGCATCGCGCAATTGTTCAAAGCGCAGCAAAAATCGCAGCACCTGGGCTTGCTGCCCCAAGGTGAATCGCCACAAACTCAAACGCTGGTGACTGTCGTGCAACTCCAGCGTACCCACGCCTGCGTGATCCATGAAGCGTAGTTGCAAATCTGCAGACAGTTGCCAACTTTGCCAATCACTGTCCGCATCTTTGCCCACAATACGGTTTTCTGTGAGCACCAGCAGCCCCTGCGCAAAGCGAAGCGACACCGTCAGGTCAACCGACAATGCGGCTTGAACGTTCTCATGGGGTGCGAGCTGTGCCCGCAATTCAGCCCCCAAAGGGCCATTGAAGATACCGGAGGCATCTACAGGATGGTGATGTTGCATGTTGAATCGTTAGAACCCGGCGTTGGCCAATCTGCCAAGGGGTGGGGGCATGACGTATTCTCTGCAGAACCACACCATGCCCAAGTAGGAGCTATCCCCTTCAACGCATTAGCTGCGAGTTTGGCTGACAAACAGCCACGGCTTTACCTCCCGCACACAATGGCCCTCTTTTTCCAGACTGTGGCCTCTGACCCCAGCCTCACACTCTAACGCTGACATTCATGGCGACATTCAAAGACATCCAACTGCTTCGTACCACCTACCTGCGTGGCCCCAGCGTCTGGACTTACCGTCCGGTCCTTGAAGTCTGGTTGGACCTCGGAGAGTTGGAGGATTACCCTTCCAACAAGATCGACGGTTTTACCAAACGCCTGACCACATGGCTGCCCGGTCTGATTGAGCACCACTGTGGCGTGGGCCACCGCGGTGGCTTTCTCGAGCGCCTGACGGAAGGCACCTGGTGCGGCCATGTCATGGAGCACACCATCATTGAGCTGCTGAACATGGCGGGCATGCCCGCCGAGTTTGGCCAGACCCGCAGCGTGTCGCAACACGGTGTGTACCGCATGGTGTTTCGCTGCCCCGAAGAATCGGTGGCGCACGTGGCATTGCAACAAGGCCACGCGCTGTTGATGGCCGCCATCAACAACCAGCCTTTCGATGTCGCCGCCGCTGTAGAGGCCATCAAGGCCGAAATCGAAAATCGTTACCTCGGCCCCAGCACTGCCAGCATTGTCAATGCCGCCGCAGAGCGCCGTATTCCCTGCATTCGCCTCAATGACGGCAATCTGGTGCAACTGGGCTACGGTGCATCACAGCGCCGCATCTGGACCACAGAAACCGACAAGACCAGCGCCATTGGCTTTGGCATTGCCGAAGACAAAGACCTGAGCAAGCAGCTGATCAAGGCCTGCGGCGTACCCGTGCCCGAATGGGAGCTGGCCAAAAGCGCCGATCACGCCTGGGAAGAAGCGGATTACATGGGCCTGCCCGTCACGGTCAAACCCTACAACTCCAACAAAGGCCAAGGTGTTGGCGTCAACCTGAACAGCGAAGCCGAAGTGCGCGCTGCCTATGACGAAGCCCGCAAGCTCACCCGCTATGTGATGGTGGAGCGCCACATCCCCGGCCACGTACACCGCCTGCTGGTGGTGGGTGGCAAGATGGTGGCTGCTTCGCGCGGCGAATACCCTGAAGGCCGCCACAACCCACGCGCCAAGGTCGTCACCGTAGACTGCACCAGCGAGGTGCACCCCGACACTGCCTACATGGCAGCGCTGTCGGCTAAGGTGGTGGGCCTGGACATTGCCGGTGTGGATCTGGTCTGCCAGGACATCACCCAGCCTTTGCAAGCCCAGGGCGGAGCCATTTTGGAAGTGAACGGCGGCCCAGGCCTGCTGATGCACCTCAAACCCAGTGTAGGTGTAGCACGCCCTGTGGGGCAGGCGATTGTGGAGCACCTGTTCCCCACCACCGACGGTGACAGCGATGGTCAGACCTCGCGCATCCCCGTGGTAGGTATTGCAGGCACACGCCACAACGCATTCATTGCCCGCTTGGTGGGCTGGTTGCTGCAACTGAGTGGCAAGCGTACTGGCGTGGCAAGCAGCGAAGGCACCTTCCTGGAAGGCCGCCTGACCCTAAAAGGCGACAACACCAACTGGCATGCAGCACACCGCCTGCTGGTCAACCGACTGGCAGAGGCCGCCGTGATTCAAACCACGGCACGCTCGATCTTTGAAGAAGGCCTGGCTTACGACCGCTGCCAGGTGGGCGTTGTCACCGACATGGATGGCTTTGAAGGCCTGGCCGACCACGATGTGCTGGAACCCGATCAAATGACCCGCGTCATGCGCACCCAGATTGATGTGGTCCTTGGCCAAGGCGCTGGCGTACTCAACGCCGACGATGAGCAAACCGCCGATCTTGCACGCCTGTGCGATGGTCAGGTGCTGTTCTACACCCACGACCCCAAGAACTCGGTCTTGCTGGCACACCGCGAGGCAGGTGGCCGTGCGGTGGTGCTTCAGGGCAACGACGTGTTGCTGGCACACGGCAATACCGAACGCGTTTTGGGCAAACTGGAAGCGCTGCGCCCCGTCAATGGTTTTGAGCCTGACACCTCGGCCTTGCTGGCAGCCATTGCCACCGCTTGGGCTCTGGACATCACGCCTGAACTGATTGCGGCTGGCATCAAGACTTTTGACTACCAGCCTCTGTAATTTAAACGATAGCTATCAGCGCTTGTCACATCTACGTTAGAAGCCAATTTAACTAAAATTTTGGCGGAAAGACAGACCATGGAAATTTCTCGCTCCCGCGCCTTGCGCGGCCCCAACCTCTGGAGCCGCAATACCGCTATCGAATCCATCGTGCATTGCACGCCTGAAGAACAAAACTTCACACTGATCCCTCGTTTTGAAGACAAGGTGCGTGCACGCTTTCCTGCCATTGGCGGGCTGCAGGGCCAAGGCATGGACAACACCTTGTCCGTCGCCCATGTGCTGGAAGCTGCTGCGCTGTCCATGCAAGCCCAGGCTGGCTGCCCCGTCACCTTCAGTCGCACACACGCCACCGTAGAGCCCGGCACATTCCAGGTCATCGTGGAATACACGGAAGAAGCCGTGGGCAAGCGCGCAGTTGAGCTTGCGCAGCAATTGATCAATGCGGCCCTGAACGACACGGAATTTGACGTCAAGGCCGCCATCAACGAACTGCGCGAGCTGGATGAAGAAGAGCGCGTCGGCCCATCCACCGGGTCGCTGCTCAACGCAGCGCTGGGGCGCGGCATTCCCTTTCGCCGCCTGACCGCTGGCAGTCTGGTGCAACTGGGCTGGGGCTCCAAGGCGCGCAAATTCCAGGCCGCTGAAGTGGACCAGACCAGCTCGGTGGCTGAGACCATTGCACAAGACAAAGATCTGACCAAACGCCTGCTGCACGCTGCTGGCGTACCCGTACCCATGGGCCGCCCCGCCAAAGACGTGCAAGATGCCTGGGCCATTGCCGAAGAAGTCGGTCTGCCCGTGGTGGTCAAACCCCAAGACGGCAACCAGGGCAAGGGCGTGACGGTCAACATCACCACCCGTGAACAGCTGGAAAAAGCCTACGCCACATCTATGGAATTTGGCACCGTGGTGATGGTGGAGCGCTTCTTGCCCGGCCACGACTTCCGCCTGCTGGTGGTGGGCAACCACCTGGTGGCAGCGGCCCGCCGCGACCCACCCCAGGTACTGGGTGATGGCGAGCACACCATCCGTGAGCTGGTTGACATCGTCAACCAAGACCCCCGCCGTGGCTCCGGTCACGGTACTGCGCTGACCAAGATTCAGCTCGACAACATCGCTATTGGCCGCATCGCAGCCGAAGGCCTGACCCCCGACTCCGTTCCCGCTCAGGGCCAGCGCGTAGTGCTGCGCAACAACGCCAACCTGTCCACAGGCGGCAGTGCCACCGACGTGACCGATGACGTACACCCCGACATTGCAGCGCGCGCTGTAGAGGCCGCCGCATGCGTGGGCCTGCACATCTGCGGTGTGGACGTGGTGTGCGAGACCATGCTCAAGCCGCTGGAAGAGCAAAACGGCGGCATTGTGGAAGTCAACGCAGCCCCCGGCCTGCGCATGCATCTGGCCCCTTCGTTCGGCAAACCGCGCAACGTGGGCACCCCCATGGTGGACCTGCTGTTTGGCCCCGGTGAAGATGGTCGCATTCCCGTGGTAGCTGTCACCGGCACCAACGGCAAGACCACCACAACGCGCCTGATCTCGCACATTTTTTCCGCACAGGGCCTGCGCGTAGGCATGACCAACACCGACGGCGTCTATGTCAATGGCCGCCAGATCGACAGTGGCGACTGCTCTGGCCCCAAGAGCGCCCGCAATGTGCTGGCCCACCCCGAAGTAGATGCGGCCATTTTGGAATGCGCCCGTGGCGGCGTGCTGCGTGAAGGCCTGGGCTTTGACCGCTGCCAAGTCGCCGTAGTCACCAACGTGGGTGAAGGCGATCATCTGGGTCTGAACTTCATCACCACCGTCGAAGACGTCATGGTCTTGAAGCGCGTGATCGTGCAAAACGTCGCACCCAATGGCTACGCCGTACTCAACGCGATTGACCCGCATGTAGCCCCCATGGCCAACGCCTGCCAAGGCAAGGTGATCTACTTTGGTGCAGATCGCCACCACCACGTCATGGCCACACACCGTGCCCAAGGCAACCGTGTGGTGTATGTGGACGAAGGCCACATCATCTGCGCCGAAGGTGCGTTCAAGGAAACCGTGGCACTGGCAGAGATTCCGCTGACCCGCAATGGCTCCATCGGCTTTCAGGTAGACAACGCCATGGCCTCAATCGGTGCAGCATGGGCAGCCGATCTGCCCTGGGACACCATTCGCCGAGGTTTGGCATCGTTTCACAACGACTCATCCAACGCCCCCGGTCGCTTCAATGTGATGGACTACAAGGGTGCCACCATCGTGGCGGACTACGGCCACAACCCTGATGCCATTCGTGCGCTGACCCAAGCTGTCTCCAGCATGCCTGCCAACCGCCGCAGCGTGGTCATCAGCGGTGCGGGTGACCGCCGCGACCAGGACATCGTCGAGCAAACCCGCATCTTGGGTGCATCGTTTGATGATGTCATCCTGTACCAAGACGCTTGCCAGCGTGGCCGTGAAGACGGTGAGGTACTGGCCCTGCTGCGCCAAGGCCTGGAAGGTGCAACTCGCACCAGCTACACCACCGACATTCACGGTGAATTCATCGCCATTGACCATGCCCTGAGCCGCTTGCAGCCTGGTGATCTGTGCCTGGTACTGGTGGACCAGGTGGAAGAATCGCTGGAACACTTGCGCAAACATGTGGAAGAAGCCAGCAAGGCCTAAACCTTTGCACCTTTGCGCTTGATGCAACAAAAAGGCTCCTCATAGAGGAGCCTTTTTTTATCCCCCAAAGCCGTGCCTGCCTTCAACTTCCAACAGCCTGATGGCACCGCGTTTGCTGACACCTGGCAATCACTTTGCCAAGCGCAACTTCTTCATTCCACAGCCTATTGATGGGCCACAGGCAGGCAGCATCAACAACCACAATGCAGCTTACGCCGCAAGCTGCAGCGCTCTGTGTACGCAACCACATCTGCAAGCGCGCCTTCTACAATGAGCCACTGGATATCAGCCTTGCAAGCGGCAATACCCACCGCACTCAACGCTGATCGTCCAAGCCATCCAGCCATATACGACCCGTTTGTTATGCAACTTCCCATCCACGTCATCGACGCTTTCACATCAGAACGTTTCAAGGGCAACCAAGCTGCGGTTGTTCCGCTGGCCGAATGGCTTCCCGCGTCTACGCTTCAGGCCATTGCAACCGAAAACAATTTATCTGAAACCTCTTATCTGGTTTGGAGCGCTGAGCGCAGTGCTTTTGAAATCCGGTGGTTTTCTCCGATCAAGGAGATTGATTTCTGCGGCCATGCAACGCTTGCCAGTGCATTCGTTCTTTTCGAAGCTGATCCCACGCTTCAAAGCATTACGTTCTGGGCTGCCGCGGTTGGCAACGTATCGGCAACGCGGGAAAGCAACGGACGCATCCTGATGACGTTCCCTCGCCGCGATGCGCGAGCCTTGGATGCCCCCCCAGCTGCACTGCATGAGGCTCTCGTCCCGCCACCATCCTTCTATTTGGTTAATCAACAGGCCTACGTTGCTGTTTACCCCTCTGAAGATGACGTCCTGGCCGTAAAGCCCGATCTGGAGCGCCTCAAATCACTGGGGCCGCTGGACGTGGTGGTCACCGCACCAGCGAACGCTGGCGCGGCCTATGACTTTGTCAGCCGCTACTTCTGGCCCGCTAACGGCGGGGATGAAGATCCGGTCACCGGCTCCATTCATGCGGCACTGGCCCCATACTGGGCAAACAGGCTCGGCAGGAACAGTCTGATTGGCCATCAGGCATCGCGGCGCACGGGGACACTGTTCTGTGAGGTAACGGACTCCAGCGTGAAAGTGGCAGGGCACTGCGCCCGTTACCTGAGCGGCACCATCACCATCTAGCCCTGCGTCGTTGCAGCTACAGGCTGCAGCGCAAATGCACAGCAACGCCTTGTTCGCGGCTCAAACAAAGCGCTGCACAAGGCGCTGTGCCAAGTGCTCATCGCTGCCGTACCAGCCTGCGCATCGCGCTGCCGGTCATTACTTCAGTCTGCGCCTGCCGCAGGCCGACCCGCTTCAATCGCATGGCCTGAAGCGGGCAGCGGCAACTGTTTTGTACCGCTCTTAAAACTGCAAGATGGTTTGTGCGCTGAGCGTTTCAAGCTCAACAGTACGGAAATCAACACAATGGAGCCAACAATGAGCAACGACCAATGCACCGGCATGTGAAACCAGGGCATCGCCAGCATCTTGCCCCCAATGTAGATCAGTACCAGAGCTAGCCCGTACTTGAGCAGGTGAAAGCGTTCGGCCATATCAGCCAGTAGAAAGTACAGCGCCCTCAAGCCCAATATCGCAAAGATGTTGGATGTAAAAACAATAAATGGATCTGTGGTGACAGCAAAGATGGCCGGAATGCTGTCTATGGCAAAGACAAGATCACTCGCCTCAATCATCAAGAGCACCAAGAACATCGGTGTTGCATGGCGCAAGCCATTGATCCGGACAAAAAATGACTGCCCGTAAAACTCTGGTGCAATCCGCATGTGACCGCGCAGCCAGCGCAAGAGGGGATTCTTTTCCAGGTCAGGTTTTTTGTCCGCCATGAGCAACATCTTGCCCCCCGTGACCACCAAAAGCAGCCCAAAAACGTAGAGCACCCAGGCAAATTCTGAAACCAGCCATATGCCACCCAAAATCATGGCTGCTCGCATCACGATTGCCCCCAAAACGCCATACAGCAGCACACGGCGCTGCAACTCTGGGGGAACGGCGAAGTAGGTAAATATCATCACAAACACGAACATGTTGTCTATCGACAGGGCCTGTTCAATGAGGTAGCCGGTAAAGAACTCCAGCGCCTTGCGGTTGGCCATTTCGCGACCAGCCGTCATATCCAGATACCACCACAGCACAACGCCGAATGTGGTGGCCAAGGTCATCCAGGTCACAGTCCAGCAGGCCGCTTCTCTGACCGATACCCGGTGAGCCTTGTTACCGCCCAGAACAAACAGATCCAGGGCCAGCATGGCCAGCACAAAGGTGATGAAGCCCAGCCACATAGGGCCGGTGGCCAGTGTTTCGAGGTTGTTCATAGAAGTGCTCCAGGCGCAGCTTGCCTCTTCGCTCAAATTCAGGAATCTGTGGCTTGCGCTGATCGTCGCTGCGGCGATGTTTCAGCTGGAAGCCATCCACAAGGCAACGATGCCCGCGCCTGCACCAACGCCTGCGGGAATTCCGATACGTTCAAACCTCGAGGCCGCTTCCCCTGCGATCACTTCCACGGGAACGCTCGTTCGCTCCAGGACTTGATTGGTGACCGAGTTTTCAATCAGACGCACCAAAGAGCTTTTGCGCGCAGTGCTCATGATGATGCTGTCGCACTGGAGCCTGCGAGCGGCATCCACAATACAGTCCACCTTGTTGCCAAGTTCTGCGTGAACGCTATAAGGAATCCCGGCAGCATCCAGCATTTGCCGAGTCGTTAAGAGCGCCGCGTCAGCCTGCTCTTGGTGAAACTCCATGCGATCACTCTTGTCGATGTAATCCGTAATGAGTTTTGAAAAGAGCGGCTGCACATTGAGGAGATGGATTTCAAGATCTTGGCGTTTCTTGAATTCGTCGATCACGTAACGTATGGCATACAGCGAATTGGAGGTGCCATCTGATGGAACAAGAACTCTCAACATGGTGCTTCTCCTTACATGCGATGAAGCCAACCATAACGATTCAGAAAATTTGTAAAAGCAGATAATTAAGAAGTAATAGCTCTGTAAAGCCGAACAATGAGTCATGGCTTCAGTTACCGGCATCTTTACTACTTCTGGGTTGTCGCCAAAGAAGGAGGCATGGCCCGTGCTGCAGAGCGTTTAGGCATGGCAGTGCAGACCGTGAGCACCCAGGTTCGTGAGTTAGAGCGCGCGCTCGGGTATGTCTTGCTTAAACCTGCAGGACGAGGGGTTGTGCTGACAGATGCGGGACTGGCAGCCATGCGGCAGGCAGAGAAAATTTTCCAGCTTGGCGAGCAGCTACCGGCGGTAGTGCGTGATGCCGTGGGTGCACCAAGCGTGCGCTTGGTTGTTGGAATCTCTGACGAATTGCCCAAGTTAGCCGTTCAAAGCCTGATGCAATGCGTGATGCACGAGCCCAACCTCAAGCTTCTGTGTCTGGTTGACGAGTTCGAGGATTTGCTGGGTGATCTTGCGCTGCACCGGCTGGATGTAGTCCTTGCAGACCGGGCCGCTCCGCTCAACCCCAATCTCAAGGTCTACAGTCACTTGCTGGGTTCATCCCCCATCGCTTGGTACGCGCCAGCATCGCTGTATGCCGCTGCCAGCAATAGCTTTCCGCAGTCACTGGCCCAAGTTCCGGTGTTGCTACCCACCAGACATGCAGCCGTTCGGTCAAGGCTCGATCAGTGGTTTGAGCGTATCGCCATCCAGCCGCATGTGATCGGAGAATTCGAGGACAGCGCGCTGCTCAAGACATTTGGCGCCGCAGGTATGGGCGTCTTTCCAATGGCAAGCTTGGTGCACGAAGATTTGACGAGGCGCTATGCAGTGATGCGCTTAGGCGACTGCGAGGGCGTTGAGGAGAACTTTTTTGCCATTGGTGCAAGCAGGCAGATACTGCATCCGCTGGTGCAAAAGTTTTTCCCGGCCAACGACTAAGCATGCTGCACACCAGTCACACCGGTAAAACGGCTCGCCTTGCTCAGAAGCGCTTGCTGTAGCTCACAGAAAGCCCCAAATTCAATTCGCTGGAGAACGCATCCCGCTCAACACCAACGTCAGCAGCCACGGCACTGGCGGCGTCCAGGTGGTAAACATATCCAGCCGAGACATACGGGCGCAGCGCTTTGCGCTTCAAAGCACTTTCCAGATTAAAGGCTTCGGCCCCTGGCATATCTGAGATGCCAGCAAACTTCATGCGCTGAACGCTCAGGT